>OCJX01000460.1_pt1 | contig 1065 bp, 1 predicted proteins | sample 1480911 | NCBI WGS metagenome assembly OCJX01 (sample SAMN05301500, study PRJEB22388) | human gut metagenome | isolation source: Infant 2 DOL 22 gut | host: Homo sapiens | place: USA: Pittsburgh, Magee-Womens Hospital of UPMC | collected 2013/2014 | reverse complement strand
CGCGAATTGTAAAATTAAGTTAGAAAAATAAAAAGGCATTTATGGTACACTCAAATTGTATTTCCGACGAAAGAAAACAAAGGAGTGTAACCATAAATGACCTACAAACATCTTACCATAGACGAACTGACAATGATAGAATCATATTATCTTCAACATAATAAACCGGTTGAAATCGCTAACCGAATGGGACGTGCTATACAAACTATTTATAATGTAGTCAATAAGTTCAAGCAAGGCAAGACTGCTCTTGATTATTGGCACCAGTATAAAGAAAATAAGAAAAAATGTGGTAGAAAAGTCATTCAATTACCTGCTCATGAAGTAGATTACATTAAAGAGAAAGTCACTCTTGGTTGGACGCCTGACGTCATTATCGGGCGAAAAGAAAGGCCTGTTTCATGCGGTATGAGAACACTTTATCGTTTATTTTCTAAAGGGATATTTGATATTGACACACTACCGATGAAAGGTAAAAGAAATCCCAATGGCCATCAGGAAAAACGGGGAAAACAACAATATCAGCGCTCAATCCATGATCGACCTGATAATTATCCTGATTTCAATTCTGAGTTTGGTCACCTTGAAGGTGATACGATCGTTGGCATTCATCATAAAAGTGCCGTCATTACTTTAGTTGAAAGATTATCTAAAGTCATTATCACGATTAAACCCAACGGCCGTAAGGCATTAGATATTGAAACCGCCCTTAATCAATGGTTTTCTCGCTTCCCTAAAAACTTCTTTAAATCTATTACGTTTGACTGTGGAAAAGAATTTTCTAACTGGAAAGCCATTAGTAACCAACACGATATTGATATATATTTTGCGGACCCTGGAACACCTTCTCAACGCCCATTAAACGAGAATTCTAACGGGATTCTGCGTCGTAATGGACTGCCGAAATCAATGGATTTTAGAGAAGTGAATCAGACATTTATTTCCAGTGTCAGCAATCAACGTAATCATATTCCAAGAAAATCATTGAATTACAGAACACCAATTGAGATATTTTTGAGCTATGTACAAGAAGCATTTTATTCTAACTTAATTTGACAAATCATA
>OCJX01000113.1_pt1 | contig 62331 bp, 56 predicted proteins | sample 1480911 | NCBI WGS metagenome assembly OCJX01 (sample SAMN05301500, study PRJEB22388) | human gut metagenome | isolation source: Infant 2 DOL 22 gut | host: Homo sapiens | place: USA: Pittsburgh, Magee-Womens Hospital of UPMC | collected 2013/2014 | reverse complement strand
ATAAAAGAATTGCTGGTTTATGTTAATATCTTCTGTTTAATTTTCAAAGACCATTTCGCCGTCGCCCTCAAGCGACTTCTTTATTTTATCATCACCTTCGAACTTTGTCAACACTTTTTCAAAAAAACTTTTTAAGTTGTTTTCTTTCAACTTACTGTCTTTTTTTGTTGCCCGTCCTTAGTGACAGGTATTATCTTAACACCATTTCTTTAATTTAATTTAAATTTTACTTTAGTTTTTGAAAAACATCCAAACTAATCTTTTAAATCCTTTTATTTTCTCTTCATATCATATATTGACACACTAGGAAAAGTTTATAGATATTATATTCAATTACTATTCATTTATGGATAGTTTTGTATGTTTAATCATTGTAAAAACCTAAATTAATAATAAATCATTTATCATAATCACCCTTTTTTCTTTAAAATATTCATATAATTACTAAACTTTAATAAAAAAATACTTTAATAATATAAAAAAGAAGAGAATAACTAAATATCCTCTTCTTTTAAATAAACTTATTTATTATTTTCTAATTGGCTTAGTTTCTCATCTATAAGATTTAAAACATATTCTCTATCTTCTGGTACATTTTCAAAATCTAACTCATCAACATTTATTCTTAATATAGGAGAGACGTTATAGTTTTCAAAATACTCTCTATACTCATTATTAAGCTTTTCCCAATATTCTCTTTCAACTACTTGCTCGTAATCTCTACCTCTTTTTTGAATTCTTTTCATAGCTTCATCTACTGATATTTCTAGATATACCATTAATTTTGGTGCTTTAACATGCTCTAGCATATTTTCTAAAAGCTCTTTATATAATTCAAACTCTTCAACTGTCATTTCGCCCTTTTCACATAGCATCTTAGCAAATATAACATCTCCATATATACTTCTATCCATAACGGAATTCTCTACAAGTCCAGCTTCTTTTATATGCTTGAATCTTTTATTTAAAAAGAATACTTGAAGTGGAAAAGAATATCTATTCCTATCATAATAGAATTTTTCTAATATAGGATTGTCCACCACAGGTTCCTCATAAGCTATTAATCCTCTCTCTGCTAAGATGTTCATTAAAGTACTTTTACCTACTCCAACAACTCCATCTACAACTATCATTTCCCAATTTCCTCCTCTATCTATCCTATCTAGTATCTCTCTGTAAAGATTATTTTTCGTATTTAGAGACAATATTGTTCCTCCTTAAGCCTTATAAGTCATCGTTCACCTTATAAAATATTTTATGATCTCTCCATTCACCATTAATGTATAAATATTTTTCACTAATACCTAATTCATTAAATCCACAAGCCTTTAATACTCCTTGAGATCTAGAATTCTCCATTAATGTTGAAGCCTCTAGTCTATGTAAACCCATTTCTTCAAAAGCGTAACTACATACTGTATTAAGTGCTTCTTTCATATAGCCTTTTCCTTGATGCTCCTTATCTATGGAGTATCCAACAAAGGCATTTCTTAATATTCCATAGACTATATTAGATAATTTTATTTTTCCTATTAGTTTTTCATCTTTAAATATACCTAAATCAATTGAAGTCCCATCTATAAACTGTCTAAAACTTTCTGTTAAAATTTCCTTTTGTCCTTCATAAGTATAAAAACCGCTATCCCTAGTAGGTTCATACTGTCTTAAATGCTCTTCATTTCTTATACAATAATCAAGCATTTCTTCTGTATTCTCTGGAGTTAAATTTCTAAGGGCTAATCTTTCAGTATTTAATTGAAACTGAACTAATTTAACCTTATCATTAAAGTCATTTATATTTATCCCCATAATATATTCATCTTTCTGAATACCATTGTTACATACATTATCTGATAATATACCCTCAAGCATAAAACCTAAATCTAAATAAGCATTAAAGTTTTTTATATCTGAAACAAAAAGATTAATTTTATATATGTCTTTTTCAGCAAATAAAACCTTTAAAATCTTTCTTAAAGTCTCTTTCATAAGTTTATAGTTATCTTCTTTGTAAAATTTAAATTTAACATCAACTTTTTTATTTTTACTATCTAAATCCTTCAAGAAAAATCTACCTAGTATTATGCCAACTTTATCTTTTACAACGTATTCCCTATCATTTCCTCTTATTGCTTCTATAAATACATTCTTATCAAAAGACATACTCTACTCTCCAATTTATATTTTTTACTTTACTAGCCTCTTCTTAGTATTTAAGTATAAGTAGAACATTAAAATGGCAGATAAAATTGCACTTGCAGGTATAATATAAAATGCCTTATCTGGTCCAACACTTTCATTTAACAATCCAATAGCCTTGTTAAGAATCATACCAACTAAACTAGCTGATGTTATTACAATACCTGTAATATATGCAACATTCTTATCAAAAACCTTACTAATAGTTAAAACTGTAGTTGGGAATGTTATTGAGAAGAATAATCCTGATACAGATATTATCACCATACCGTTTCTACCTAAAAGTAAACCTAAGATACAAAGTGCAGCTCCTATTATTAATGTTTTATATAATATATTGAAATATCCTCTTTTTTCTACTACAAATCCACCAAATAATCTTCCTATGGTGAATATAGCAAAAAATAGTGATAAATACATTCCTGCCTTTTGCTCATTTATATTATAACCATACTTCATATAATTTACGAACCAATTTGATATACCTTGCTCTGTAAATACATATAACCCTAAGGCAAGCATATAGGCAACTATTACCTTATTTGATAAAGCTTCTATTATAGTCATCTTATCTTTTTCTTTAACTATTTCTGTTCTAGGTATTTTAACGAATATAAAGCATATGAATACTGCTAAGTAAACTAAACCTACAAAGAAATACATAGTTCTCCAGTTAACTCCTCTTGCAGTTAATGAACCAAATAATCCTTGGCCAACTGAAGAGCCTAACCCGTAGCAAGCATGCATAACATTCATTATTACGTTTTGTGCCGTTAATGCTAATATAGGAAGAACTGTGTTACATGATATTGCAACCATTGCTATACCAGCACTACTTATTACCATTCCTGTATATAACATTAAATAGTTCTTTGTAAAAGATAAAAATATAAGTGATAAAAATATCACCATCAATCCAGCTAAAAATACCTTTTTCTGTCCAAACTTTTCGCAAAGCATTCCACCTATAAATGTTAATACCATATAAGCAGCTGAAGTAGAAATAAGTAAGTTACTTATAGTATTATCGTTAACTCCAAATTCCTGTTTAAATACTGGTATGAATATACCCTTAGTATTTTCAACTATAGCTGCTAAAATCATCATTATAAATAGAAAAGCTAATGCAACATAATTTTGCTTTTTACTGTTCATTATTACTTCTCCTTATTATTTAAAATAAATAAAACTTTATTAGATCTATATTATTAAAATATACTACTTTAAACCATAAAAAATATATAATCTATAGTAGTTATTTATAAAAAACAAAAACATAAAAATTATACCATAAAAACATTGAATAGTGCTTAATTATGTATACTTACTCCACATAATTAAAAACTTCTTTATATTTTAAAATCAAAAGCTTTATAAATAGAAAATGGGCCCCTATCAAAATAATTTTTATTATCATATTTTGATAAAGCCCAAAATTCTCTATATTAAATATATTCTTTTATTAAATCTTTAACCACTTCTGATGCTATTATCATACCAGCTACTGGAGGTACGAAAGATACACTTCCTGGTATTTGCCTTTTAGCTGAACATTTTTTAGTTCCACCAGTACAAACACATCCTGTTTTGCAAGTAACTACATCTTCAACCTTTGGTTTTCTAGGCATTTCTTCTGAATAAACAACCTTTAACTTCTTAACGCCTCTTTTTCTAAGTTCATATCTCATAACCTTAGCTAGTGGACATACCTTTGTATTATATATATCAGCTACTTTAAACTCTGCTGGATTTAATTTGTTTCCAGTTCCCATTGAACTCATAAGTTTTATTCCTTTTTGTTCACAATAAACAGCAAGAGCTATCTTAGCTGAAACAGTATCAATAGCATCTACCACATAGTCTACATCATCTGGTATTATTTCTTCTAAATTATCTGGAGTAACAAAAACTTGTATAGTTTCCACATTACAATTTCTATTTACTGAAAGAACTCTTTCCTTCATAACCTCTACTTTGTTTTTACTTATAGTTTTATATGTAGCATGTATTTGTCTGTTTAAATTTGTTAAACAAACAGTATCATCATCAACTAAAATTAAGTTTCCTACTCCTGCTCTAGCTAAAGCTTCCACAGTAAAGCTTCCTACTCCACCAACTCCAAATACCATAACTTTGCTCTTTGCTAATTTATCTAAAGCATCTTTACCTATTAGTAATTCTGTTCTTGACAATGAATGTTGTAACATAAACTTTCTCTCCTTCTTAAGTTAATAAAATTTCCCCTATGTTAATCCTCTATAATATGTTCTAAAATAAATATCTCAAACTTATAATGTTTATTCTTATACTTAATAAACACACAAATTCATTAATATTATATACATTCTACTTAATATAAATAAAGTTTTTCATTTATATTAACATATAATTCTTTTAAAAACTTACTTCTATCTAGAAAATTTATATAAAATTTCTTGGATTAAGCCCTAATTTAAGTAAATTCTAATCAATAATAAAAGGCTAAAGCGTGTTTTTAAATCTATTTACTTTCTAAATTTCTATGATATGATCTTTTTTTAATATATAATAACTTTATGAATTTAATTTGAGGAGGAATTTAAAATGACTTTAGGAATAATCGCCGCTATGAGCGAAGAATTAGAAATTCTTTTAAAAGACATGGAAGTAAAATCTAAAGAAACTAAGGCTAATATGACTTTCCACCAAGGTACTCTTTGGGGTCAAGAGGTTGTAGCCGTTGTATGTGGTATAGGTAAGGTTAATGCTGCCGTTTGTACTCAAATATTAATAAGTGAATACAAAGTTGACAAGGTTATAAACGTTGGTGTTGCTGGTGGTATAGGCATGGAAATATATCCTGGTGATGTTGTTATAGGTAACTCATTAGTTCAATATGATATGGACACATCTGCCTTTGGAGATCCTATAGGACAAATACCAAGATTAGATACATTTGATTTTAAATGTTCACAAGAATTAGTTGACCTTTGCGAAGAAGCTTGTAAAGAAAATGAAGAAATAAAGAGCTTCACTGGAAGAATAGTTACTGGTGATCAATTTGTTGCTAGTGTAGAAAAGGTTAAATGGTTAGAAGAGGAATTTGGAGCTTCTGCTTGTGAAATGGAAGGTGGAAGTATAGCTCACGTTTGTTACTTAAACAATATTCCATTCCTTGTTATAAGATCAATATCTGATAATGCAAATAATGGAGCACATATGGATTTCGCTGAGTTTACAGCTATAGGAGTTAAAAACTCTACTTCAATATTAAAATCAATGATTTTAAAAATGGCTTAATATAAAAGGATATTATCCAAAATAAGTTTTATTATATTTTGGATAATATCCCTTTTTATATTTTATGAATGAATATTCCACTTCTAAGCTTAGGCTCAAACCATGTTGATTTTGGTGGCATTATTAACCCTTTATCAGAAATTTTCATTACCTCTTCTAGACTTGTTGGATAAAGAGCAAAAGCAACTTTCATATCCTCTGATACTCTTCTTTCTAATTCTTTAATCCCTCTTATACCTCCAACAAAATCTATTCTCTCATCATTTCTTACATCTTTTATTCCTAATATAGGCTCTAAAATATTATCTTGAAGTATAGAAACATCTAAATTTTTCACTAAATCAGTTTTAGTTTTTTCTATTAGTGAAATTTCATTCTTCTCTTTATACTCTAATTTGAACCAATCTCCATTAATATACATCCCAAACTCACCTTTATGTTTAGGTTTGGGGTTATATTCCTTATTTAATTTAGTTATTTGAAATTTTTCTTCTAATTTCAATAAAAATTCCTCTTCACTTAATCCATTTAAATCTTTAACTACTCTATTATAATCTATAACTGTAAGTTCTGTTTTAGGAAATAAAACTCCTAAGAAATAATTACATTCATCCTCAGGTAAGCATTCTCCCTTTTCTCTTCTTTCTAAACATACTTTTACAGCTGCTTCTGACCTATGATGTCCATCTGCTATATATATTGAATTAATTTCTTTAAACTCTTTTATTATTTCATTTATAATAGATTTATCTTCTATTTTCCAAACTCTGTGAAAAACTCCATCATCAGAAATAAAATCATATAAAGGCTTTTCTAAAACTATTTTTGAAACTATATTACTTATTTTTTCTGAATCTCTATAGGTTAAAAATATTGGTCCTGTTTGAGCATTACAAGCTTTTATATGTTTTACTCTATCTTCTTCTTTTTTGGCTCTAGTAAATTCATGTTTTTTTATTGTGTTATTTAAATAATCATCAACAGATAAGCATGAAACAATTCCCCTTTGGGCCTTTCCATCTAAAACTAACTCATAAACATATAAACAATCTTTTTCTTCTTTTATAAAAATATTATTTTGAATAAATCTTTCCAAATTCTCTCCAGCTTTTTTATAAACCTCTTCAGAATACTCACTAATATTTTCTGGAAAATAAGTTTCAGCTTTATCAATATTTAAAAAGGAAAACTCATTGTTTTTTACTTCCTCTTTTGCTTCATCCCTACTCAAAACATCGTATGGTAATGCAGCAACTTTTTCTACTAAGTCCTTTCTTGGTCTTAAAGCTTTAAAAGCTTTTATATTAACCATATTCTTCACCCTCCCTCTAAAAATTAACCCCTATTTTAATTATTATTAGATTTCATTCATATATAAAATCAGTAATATTTAAAATAAGGCTTTTTTCTTTTTTATCTAAAGTTTAATCTTTAAATCTACAGTTATATATTTTAAATTTTAATTATACATCTCTTCTTTTATTATTTCTATAACTTCCTCACCTATTTTCATCTGAGCCTCTTTTGTTGAAGCTCCAATATGAGGAGTTAAACTTACTTTAGGATGCTTTATTAATTCTAAATTTTTACTTGGCTCTTCTAAGAATACATCTAGTCCAACGCCACCTAAAGTTCCATCATTTAAACTAGTTATTATTGCCTCCTCATCTAGTGCTTTTCCCCTAGAAGTATTTATTATAAAGGCTCCCTTTTTAACCTTTTTTAATTCTTCACTTCCAATTATACTCTTAGTTCCAGAAATATTTATAGAAATAAAATCTGATTTTCTTAGTAATTCATCAAATTCTACTTTTCTATAATTATTGTCTATATTCTTAATATCCATCAGATCAAAGTATATTATTTTCATACCTAAAGCTGTACATTTCTTAGCTAATTCAGATCCTATTCTTCCCATACCTATAATTCCAAGAGTTTTTCCCTCAAGCTCAATACCAACATAATCTTTCTTTTTCCAAAGACCAGCTTTCATAGTTATATTAGATTGATTTAAAAATCTTGCTAAAGAGAACATATGGGCTAATATAATCTCTGCAACTGATGAAGAACTCGCATTAGGAGTATTTCTTACTTTAATTCCATTTTGTTCAGCATATTGAACATCTATATTATCAACTCCTACTCCACCTCTTATAATTAATTTTAGGTTTCCACCTTTAATTGCTTCATCTATTAATTCTCTTCTAATTTTTGTGGCAGACCTTATAACTATACAATCTATTTTTTTAATCTTTTCTTTTAAATCCTCTATATCATAATGATTAGTATCAACATCAAAACCTAGCAATTCCAAATTGCTAATAGCTTTTTTATCTAATCCATCATTTAAAAGTATTCTTAACATATTAAAATAGCCCCCTTAATAAATTATTTAGTATAAAAGAAACCCACACTAATCAGTGTGGGCTTAGATTTATTCCAATTCTAAAATTTCATTTATATTACTTAATAATTCTTTTATATCTTTAACTTGGCAGTCAGACATGTGTGCTATTCTAAATGTCTTATCCTTTAGCTTTCCATACCCATTAGATATCTGAAATCCTCTTTTTCCAAGTTCCTTATTTAAAGCCCCAATATCTATATTTTTATTATTTTTTATAGTTGTAAGAGTATTTGAATAGTACCCCTTTTCAGGATAAATTTCAAAGTATTTTTCTGACCATTCTCTAACTATTTTAGCCATTTCAATATGTCTATTGAATCTATTTTCTAGCCCTTCTACATTTAATATATAATCTAATTGGTAATCTAAAGCATACATATGTGAAATAGAAGGAGTGGATGGATATTGATAATCCTTCTTTTTAATATATTTATATAAAGCTAATAAATCTAAATATGTTCCTCTAAACTTAACTTTTTCTGCTCTTTCCCTAGCTCTTTCTGAAAATGTACATATTGCTATTCCTGGAGGAAGCCCTAAAGCTTTTTGTGAAGAAGTAATACATATATCTATATTAAGTTTATCCACCTCTATTTTACTTCCACCTGCAGAACTAACTGCATCAACACAGAATATAACCTCTGGATATTTTCTTATAACTTTGCTTATTGCTTCTAAATCATTCATAACCCCTGTAGATGTTTCATTATGAGTTACTGTTATTAAATCATACTGTCCAGTTTTAAGAACTGAATCAATTAAATCTACATTAATACTTTTTCCCCAAGTAACTTCAAATTTATCCACAGGAACATTATTACTTATCCCCATTTCATACCATCTATCCCCAAAAGCCCCCACAGAAAATACAGCAGCCTTCTTTAAAGTACAACTTCTTATAGCTCCCTCCATCAATCCACTTCCTGAAGTTGTTGATAAAAGTATTTCATTATTAGTAAAAAATAATTTCCTTAAATTATCGCTTATTCTTCTTTGTAATTGAGATGCCTCTTTACTTCTATGCCCAATCATAGGAGTAGCCATTTTTTCTAATACTTCCTCTCTTACCTCCACAGGTCCTGGTATAAATAACTTTTTATGCATGTAATCCCCTCCTTTACTTGAACAATTATTTTATTTATTAGTATATAATAAATTTTCTTCATTGGTGATACAAAAATAAATAAAAATAATTATAAATTACCTTTTTAGAAATAAAAAAAGACCTCTATCAAAAAAATATTGATTAAGGTCTTTCAAATATAAATTAAATCATATCCTGTAAAATGTTGAATTTATTCTCCATTTCCTTTTCACAAGTTCCACTATGAAACTCATTGCAATTTAAACAGCTTTTACAAGAATTCATTGAAGATACTGCCTCTCTATGCCTAGCTGAATAATCAACACAATTTTCTGCTATATCTATAAATTCTTCACTAATAGCCATACAAATTCTCCTTTCTCAGAACAATACTATATGCTTAGTATTTTCTAAGAAAGTTTTTTTATACTAAATTATTCCTCTTCATCATTCCAAAATAAAACTGACTCTGTTTCTCTACAGTATTTTACACATATACATTGTCCTAAATTTCTAGGGCAAAGTCTACAAAGACAATTTTTTTCTGTTCCATCACATCTATCATTCTTAAAATCTATACAATACTTACAATTTATACTTGTTCCAACAGCCATAACAAACCTCCTGTTCCTCTCTTACATACAGTTAAAAGTATATCACTTTTAATCTTTTCTTTAAAACAAAAAGATTCTTATAAATATTATATTTATTTAAATTGTAAGTTTAAAAGGAAGACTACTCTATTTGTTTAATTCTCATTTATCTTATAAAAAACTATTATTAAAATTTTCTTCCTTATCAATTGTATTATTATTATCTAAAAACCCTGTAGTTTCATCAAATTCAATAAAATCACCCACACAAGGTTGAATCTCATTGCATACTTCAATATTATCTTCTATTAAATCCTTATTTAATATCTTTCTTCTATATAAAACTTCTAAAAAAACAAATAATAAAACCATAGAAATTAAAGATGCAATGTTAACAATAAAGGTTCCATTAACGTAACTTACACTTGGAATAAACATTATAATTAAATATCCTACGGCATTTACAAATACAAATCCAATTAATATACTCATAGAAATATAAATAAAATATCTAGGTATTTCAAAGAAATATGGTCTATCTAAATATTTAAAATTCATTATTTTTAAAATTAATCTTGAAAGATAAATAAGTAATACTGAAATTAACACTAAGATTATTATAAATATAAACTGTCTCCATAAAGAAAAAGAATTTATCTGAAAATCTAAATTTAATAAATTAAAAATTAATAAGACTTTCTCACCAATAAAATTTAGGAAGTTTCTTACCCAAATAAGTTTATCACTAATTAAAAGCTCACTTACTGAAAAGATTAAAATTAAACCCTCCATAAAAAATATTGGAAAGATTCCTGCAAACATTCTATCCTTAACAATTAAATTCATAGTAAAAATTATTGAAGTAAATAATAATCCTAATGCTATGAAATAAAGAAAACTTATAATAAGCTTATCTAAACTAAAAGAATTTCTATATGGTATATAAAAAATTAATTTTATAAATATGTTAATTAGCATAGGTATTAGAGAAACTCCATAAATTAAAATAAATTTAGAAAAGAAATATTTCTTTGTATTCTCCTCTCCCACAGCTAAATTTTCCTTTAGCTCCTTTTCCTTATCTTCAAATAAAAATCCAACACTCCAAACTAAAAATAAAAATAATAAAAATTTATCTACACTACCAATTGAAAAACATTTATTTATTATGGAAATATCTAAATCTCCTTGCCCTGCCTGAAAAAAGTATCTTATCATACTGTAATTTCCCATTAAAAAGAAATAGGTTATTCCTAAGACTATTAATCCTCTAATCCCTCTAGACTTGTATTTATCTAGAATTAAGTTATTACTCTTCATAAAATTCTCCATTCACTAAAGTATAAATTCTCTATAAATATACTTTTATAAATATATTTTTATGATTTTTATTTCTTTAAGTAGCAAATTTTATTTAAAAACATATATTAATATAAAGAGTGATTAATTGCTTCTTCATTTTTTGACTACTCCTCTCCTTAGAAAAGGAAGAAGTGCTTAATACATTCCTTGCTTACTTTGCAAGTTTCCTCCCATCTAAAAATAAAAAAACAGGTGATTTCACCTGTTTTTTTATTTATATAAATTCTTATATTTATCTAACAAAAACTTGGAATAATATCATTAAAACTACTCCAGGTATTCCTAAAATACCTGCTATTAAAGCAGTTAATAAGTTTATTCCTATAGTTATGCCAAAATAAGCTCCAAAGTAATTAACAATCATAAGTAGTATAGCCCCAAAGACACTATTAATAACTAAGCCTATTATTTTCCCTATTGATCCAAATATTAATCTTAAAATTAATATTGCAACAAGCACTCCTATAATTAAAAGAATTATATCATTTAAGGATAACGCTCCTATATCCATAAATCTACCACCTTTTTAAATTATACTTATCCTAGCATTCTTAAATATATGTTCCATACTAACTTTTATACCTCTTTTTTTAGCTTCTCTTATTAGGTATTCATATCTAGCGTTAATATCTTGCTCTTTATATATTAAAGATTCTATAAGTTTATCATCACAAGCATTTTGAAAAGCTGATCTTGCAACCTCCATTTCTAGTATGGTTTGCTCAATAGCTTTTAATATTTCCTCATCTTGATTTGAATAATCTATCTTTTTTATTAAGTAATCAGAAATTTTCTTTTTATCCATAACTAACACCTCCAACTTATTCCTTTGGAATTATTTCCAAAATGTCCAAGTTATATTCAGGTGTTATAAAGATTTAACTTTGTATTTTAACTTTTTTAATTAGTTAATTCCCTTGTGTTTATATTATTTAATTACCTATATAAAGATTTAATACTCTATTTTAAGCTCGATTTGTATTATAAAATAATTTAGCTCTTATTTAGAATCACAAGGCCTAAACAATCTTTATATAACAGTTCTACCTTCTAAGGCTTTAGATAAAGTTACTTCATCTGCATACTCTAAATCTCCCCCAACTGGGATTCCTGCTGCAATTCTAGTAACCTTAACATCTAATGGTTTTAATATCTTTGAAATATACATAGCTGTAGCTTCCCCTTCAATAGTAGGGTTTGTAGCTACAATAACCTCTTTTACATCTCCGCTCATTCTTGCTACTAATTCTCTTATTCTTATATCCTGTGGTCCTCTTCCTTGCATTGGAGAAATAGTTCCATGTAAAACATGATATAAACCATTAAATTCTTTAACTTTTTCCATTGTCATAATATCCTTAGGTTGTTCAACCACACATATTATATCTTTTTCTCTATTAGGATTTGAACATATTGCACATGGATCTGTATCTGTAAAATTACCACATACAGAACAATATTTAATAGTTCCTCTTGCTTTTACTAAGGCATTTGCAAATTCCTCTACCTCATCCTTTGGCAAATTTAAAATATGTAAAGTTAATCTTTGAGCTGATTTTTTTCCTATACTAGGTAATTTAGCAAACTCTTCAATTAACTTTTCTATAGCTACTGGATAAAATTCCATCCTTTTTCCTCCTATTATTTAAACTAAATTCTCTATATTTATAAAAAACTCCGCTGAGAAGTTTCAGCAGAGTTTTCAAATTTAATAAGTATTTCTATTAGAATAATCCTGGCATTCCCATTCCACCAGTTAATTTACCCATCTTTTCTGAAGTTTCTTCAGAAGCTTTTTCTAAAGCTTGCTTAACAGCTGAGAAAACTAGATCTTCTAACATTTCAACATCATCTGGATCTACAACTTCTGGCTTTATATTAAGTGCGATTAATTCTTTCTTTCCGTTAACTTTTGCAACAACTGCACCGCCGCCAGCTGAGCCTTCGAATTCTGATGCTTCGATTTCCTCTTGCATTGATTGCATTTGTTTTTGAAGCATTTGTGCTTGCTTCATTAAATTATTCATGTTTCCCATTCCGCCTGGAAATCCACCTCTTGCCATACTTACATCCTCCTTAAAAATTAACTCCTTAATATTATATAGTATTTTTGAAAAATTTACTATAATATTAGATTATATGCTTAATCATTATTATTTGGTTACAATTTTATTCTATTCTTCAACTATTTCTAGACCATCACCCATAATACCTGAAAGTCTAGCTTCTAAATCAGCTTCCTCAGCTTTTTCCTCTTCTGTTCCTTGTTCAACACTATATACAACTCTTACAGGTTCCTTTAAAACTTCTGAAAATATATCATTTACTATTTTAGAGAAATCATGTTTTTCAAGTCTTTCTTTATTATGTCTATATTCATAAGTATATCTAAATTCAACAACACCTTTGTTGCAAGAAACTTTGCTTATACCCTTTGCTAAGGCTATATAAACCATATACTTTCCTCTGCTCTTAAAGGTCTCAAGTATATCTTTCCAAACCTTTCTTAAATACTCTGGTGTTAGGGTTGAATTTTCATTTACTACCTCATAATTATTTGAACTTTGAGGAGCATTCTGTTGTTTATTATTTAAAACTTTCTTATTTACAGCTTCATTTGAAACTTGTGACTTAACCTCTTCTAAATTAGTATTAACCTGTATATTTCCACTTCTTATTGCTTGCTCTAACTTATTTATTCTTGCAAGCATAACTTCCTTAGATGTATCATACTCTATTTTGCACATTTTTATTACTGCAAGTTCTAAATAAACTCTAGCCTGTTTACTAAGCTTAGCCTCTTCATCACATTCTTGCACAATTCTTATGCATCTCATGATTTCTTCAACCTTTAACTTAGCACCTTGCACCTTAAGTTTTTCTATATTTTCTTCAGCAGTATCTAAAACTTCCTCTGGATTTGAAGTTACCTTTATCATAAGCAAGTTTCTATAATGAACTATTAAGTCCTTTATGAAAAGAGTCATATCCTTTCCCGTAAGAACTAATTCTTCTATTATTTCCATAGCGTTCTCTATATCTCTTTTTATTATAGAATCCACTATTTTAAATAAATTATCATTAGTTACAAGACCTAACATAGAAACTAATTCATCATAATCTACCTTACCATCCCCTATAGAAATAGCTTGATCTAATATACTTAAAGAGTCTCTCATAGCTCCATCAGATACTCTTGCAACAAGGTCTAAACTCTTATCATCACAGAATATACCTTGCTCAGTAACTATTTTTCTTAGTCTTCCTGTTATATCTTTTCTACTAATCCTTTTGAAGTCAAACCTTTGACATCTTGATAATATAGTTATAGGTAATTTTTGAGGATCTGTTGTAGCTAAAATAAAGACTACATTCTTTGGTGGCTCTTCTAAAGTCTTTAAAAAAGCATTAACTGCCCCAATAGAAAGCATGTGAACCTCATCCATTATGTAAACTTTAAATCTAGCTTCTTGAGGTGGGTATTGAACATCATCAATTATATCTCTTATGTTATCTACCCCATTGTTTGAAGCTGCATCAAGTTCAGTTATATCTATTGCTAATCCTTCATTTATTTTTTTACACATCTCACACTGATTACAAGGCTCTCCGTCTTTTAAATCTAGACAGTTTAACGCCTTAGCCATTACCTTAGCTGTAGAGGTTTTACCAGTTCCTCTAGTACCACAAAATAAATATGCATGAGCTGTTCTTTCATTTATTATCTGATTTTTTAATGTAGTGGTTATATGCTCTTGACCTACAACATCATTAAAGGTTTGTGGTCTCCACTCTCTATACAAAGCTTTATATGCCAAATTATTCACCTCTCTAAGCCTGTATTAACATATAATTATTATACATCAAAACAAGCCATAATACCTATCACACTTATTTTATATTTTTCTTAGTTAAACCATTATATCATGATTAATATTTTCTTTTTTAAAAATAAATATATAATTATCTTAATAATATTTTTATGTTAACCTTGAAAGGATTTTTTATATGTTTTCTATAATTGTTGCCAAAAGTATTAATAATATCATTGGAGTTAATAATAAAATGCCTTGGAATATTCCATCTGATTTAAAAAGATTTAAAGAACTTACTATGGGTAAAAAAATATTAATGGGAAGAAAAACCTTTGAATCTCTTCCTTTTGTTTTACCTGGAAGAACTCATTTAGTTTTAACTACAAAGAAAGATTTTTCTTATAATCATAAGGACGTAATTATTTATAATGATTTAAATAAGCTTATTGAAGAGTATAAACATAGTAAGGAAGAAATATTTGTAATAGGTGGTGGGAAAATATATTCTGAGCTTTTAAAATATACTTCAAAATTATATATAACTGAAGTCTTAAAGGAATATGAAGGAGATACTTATTTCCCTAAAGTAGATTATTCTAAATGGATAAAAACTTATGAAAGTTCCATTTATGAAGAAAATGGTAATAAGTTTAAGTTTTTTAACTATAAAAAGATATAATCTTCAATATATCCTTAGCTATAATTTATTTAGAGGTTATTATAATGCTTATTCCTAATGACTTAATAAAAAGTAAAAACTCCTATTTAAGTAGACATATGAAATATCTACTTAATGGAGTTTTACCTTTTTATAACTTTTTATTTAATTATTTAATATGATTCTTCTAAAGATACAACTTCTCTTTTTCTAAATACTAACCTTGCTATTAAGCCTCCAACTATAGCTGGAACAACCCAGTTAAATCCTAGGTTTGCAAGAGGTAACTTATGAACAAATTCAAATTTTATTCCTAAGCTATCAATTACAGTAAGTAAGCTTATTAAAAGAGTTGCATAAGTAGCTCCCTTTACCACTACATTATTTGGAACGAATTTTTCAAATATACTCATTACTACTAATAATATAGAAACTGGATAAATTAAGCTTAATACAGGTACTGCAATTTCTATTATTTTATCTACTCCTAAATTAGAAGATAATGCACTAAATACACATATTGCTATTACTATATATTTGTATTTTAATTTTTTGTTAGATACATCTTCAAAGTATTTAGCCGTAACAGAAGTTAATCCTACAGCCGTTGTAAGACAAGCAAGTCCTATTACTATTGCTAACATAATAGTACCTGTTGACCCTAAAATTGCATTAGTTATATTCATAAGTAATGTTGTTTGTGAAATACTGCTATCATATAAAGTTGAAGATGTAGCCCCTAAGAATGTTAATCCTCCATAAACAATAGCTAGTCCAATACATGCAATTAAGGCAGATTTTATTGTAAGAATTCTATTTTCTTTTTTATCCTTATAGCCTTTACTTGCAAATGAAGCCATAACAAGTGCTACAATTCCTCCAGTTCCTAAAGCATCCATTGTTTGATATCCTTGAGTAATACCAGTCATAAATAACTTACCTGAATTAACTTTTTCTAAACCTCCAATAGGATTTATAATTCCCTTTATTATTAATACTGCTAATGATATAAGTAATAATGGTGTTAGAACCTTTCCGATTATATCCATAACCTTATTAGGCTTTATTGTTAGCACAAAAACTATTAAAAAGAATATTACTGAAAATAAATATGGATTTACATTTCCTAAAAGTGGAGAAATACTCATTTCAAATGTTGTTGCTGCAGTCCTTGGCACTACTAATATAGGTCCTAAGCATAACATCATTAAAATTTCTAAGGTAATACCAAACTTTTTACCTGCTCTTCCAACAACCCCTTGGAAAGATCCAGCCTTAGAAACTGCAACTATTGATAAAAATATTATTCCTACGTCTGATATTATAAATCCTAAAAAACTAATTAACCATTCACTTCCTGATGTTAATCCTATGTATGGAGGAAATATTAGGTTTCCAGCCCCAAAGAATATAGAGAATAAGGCAAATCCTATTACTAATATATCTTTCTTTTTGTTCATTTTTTACAACCCCAATCTAATTAATTTATATTTTTCATATAAAAAAGCCACATAGTGTAAAACTATGTGGCCTTAGTGCCTTAAATAAAAAGCCACATAGTGTTTATCTATGTGGCTCTACATGCATTTTAAACTTAGCCATCATAGATACAAACCTAGTTTGCATCTATGAATCTTTTATATATCATAAACGCAAACTTAACTATAATAGCTAAAGTAAAAGGTATTTAATTTTGAAGCTCTAGTTAAGTTTAAATTTTTCATACTCAATACTCTCCAAATTTCAATTTATTATCTTAATAGAATTTTAATTGTTAAACCATAAAAAGTCAATAGGAATTAATGATATAATATTAAAAAAACTTTGAAAAACCTATGAATAACATAAAATAGCTTTTAAATATTAACTTATTTATGGCAATTTAATATTATTAGTTTAGCATCCAGCATAGTAAACTAATATTTTATCTACTAAGTTAGATACTTCCTTATTACTTTCTACAAAAATCTTTGCATTACTTTTTATAGTTTCTTCATCATGAGAATTCTTCATAGCCTCTAAAGAAGTTTTAGCCTTATCTAAATTATTTATTATATCATCATTATATGAAGCAAATTTTTCTGGAACCTTTACCCCTTTAAGGTCCTCTATTAAGCATTTAAAAAAATTATTTGATCTTTCTAACTGTTCAATCATAGTATTATTTAATTTACCAGTTTCAGATACTGTTCTCATATTTTTTATAGAACCATCTACGCTCATATTAACAATAGTTGATGAAATTTTATCTATATACTCTTCTTCGTCTTTACTTTTCTCTTCTTCCCTACTCTTTTCTATAGGAATATTGATTGTATTTTTTTCACCGCTTGTACTACATCCAAGAACGAAAAGCGATAAAGTTACCCATAGAATTCCTACCAAAAGTTTTCTTCCCATAACTTCCTCCGTAAAATTACATTTTTGTCATAAGTATGTCTATATAATTATACCAACAAGTATAAAAGTTTTTATTAATGTTTCGTGAACATATAGAAAACATAATTTTACAAAATAAAAAAACTTTTAACATACTCTGTTAAAAGTTTAATTACATAATAAAACCGTGCACCTCACTTCGACAATAACTTATGAACGTTACCTATGCAGTTAGCTCAAGCCAGACGTATCCACGGCACATGAAAATGACTGCTTATCGCTGCTTCCTTCCGGACCTGACGAGGTTCACAGGTTTCCATTGCGTGGGGCCCAACTCTCAACACCACTTACATAGGGCAGACTCCACAAGTTAGAGCCTCTATGAGGACTTCGATCCTGCTGTAGCGGATTGCAGGTTACAGGGCACCGCTAACTCCCCATCTAGCACGGCATGGCGGAGAGAGAGGGATTTGAACCCTCGGTAGAGTTTCCCCTACACACGCGTTCCAGGCGTGCTCCTTCGACCACTCGGACATCTCTCCATAATAAATATTAATTTGTAATACTTTTTCATTCTAACATATAAGTCTAACCAATTCAATACTGAAAATTTAATTATAATTATTATACTTGTATGAATAAAATTAGTATAAATTAGAAATTTTAATTTAAATAATACTTTTACCTTATATTTATTTTAATATAATTACTTAAAAATGAGCTGTATCAAAGCTTAAAAAGAAAATTAAAAATAATATCTTCTAAATAAAATTGATACAACTCTCATATAAATCTAATTTATAAATATACCTTTTCTCTTTTTCTTTCCTCTTGAAACAATAATTATTATTGCCACAATTCCAATAATAATTCCTAGTAAGCTAACTAATTGAGCAACTCTAATATTCATAAAATATAAACTATCTGTTCTTAGCCCTTCAATAAAGAATCTTCCTAGAGAATATAAAGATATATAAGCAGAAATAACTACTCCCTTATATCTATCTGTAATATTATATAAAATTATCATCAATAAAATGGCCACAAATATATCCCATATACTTTCATATAAGAATGTAGGATGATAATATGCTCCATTTATGTACATACCCCTTTGAATAAACTCAGGAAATTTACTAATAAACTCATTAGTTACTTGTCCACCATGCGCCTCTTGGTTAAAGAAATTCCCCCATCTACCTATTCCTTGGGCTAATATAAAAGCTGGAGCCACAATATCTGCATAGACTAAAAAATCTACTTTTTTAACCTTACAATAAATAAATGCAGTTAAGAAAGCTCCTATTATTCCTCCATGAATTGCTAAGCCACCTTGTCTTATGTTTATCATATCCCAAAAGCTATGATAATTTTCAAGCTCAAAAAGCACGTAATATGCTCTAGCCCCTATAATAGCAAAAGGAAAGCACCATAAAAATAAATCTAAGATAACATCAAAGTTTAAATTCTTTTTCTTTGCGTTAATACTTACCAAGGTCATTGCAATTAAAATTCCTAATGCTATGATTATGCCATACCATCTTACTTCAAAACTACCAATTGAAAATGCTACTGGATTCATCTAACCTCTCCCATTCCTTTTAATTTTTTATAATAATACTACAGTAAAATTATTAAGTAAATATGTATCATTCGCATTTAAATAAAAATATTATAAAAAAACTTAATAATAAAATCTGTAATATAACAGTCTTATTATTAAGCTTCTATCTTATCTATTTAGTTTTATATTTAGAATCCTGTTTTAAGCTAGTATTAATTTTTATTGATATATTCATACGTAAGTTAATTTATTAAAAAGTCTCTTTAATTTTTTATTGATTAAATTTACTGTAATGTATCTGTGTAAAATACATTTATAAATGGAATTTCAATTTCTTCTCCTGCACTATTTTTAATCTTTTTAGATTCAACTAATCCCTTAACTTTTATTTCACTTCCATTTTTTAAATCTGGCAAATCGCCCTTGCATAATACTCCTAAGTACACTGAATCAGCTATGCAGCAAGTCATATCTATTTGAGTAATTGCAAATTCTTCTTTTTCATATAATTCACTAACATATAAAAGCCCTTCTATAGAAATTTCTTTTCCTACAAAATCTTCTAGATGAAGTATTAATTCTTCTAAGGAACTATGAAAATTTTTCTCTGTAAATACTAAAGCTTCATTACTATTTAATTTTTCATCAGAGTGCAGGTGATTATGTTCACTCTCTTTATGTCTATCATGATATAATTTAACTCCTTTTAAGTTTAAGGATACCTGATTAATATTTAATCCATTAGCTATATTTAAAATAACTAAAGCAAAAATAAAAATTAAATATCCACCCTTAAAACTCCTTCTAGTTGAGGTTTTAAAAATATTGAAAAATTGTATAACTAAAATCAAAAATAATAATATTATGGCCAAAATTACATATGCCTTCATATCTCTTGATATAATCAAAAAAATCTTTTCACTCATAAACATTTTTACTATTAAATATTCAAAGCAAAATAATATAAGAAACCATATAAATTCACTAAAATTAAATTTTCTCATAAAGGTTCCTCCTTAAAATATCAAAGCTGAAGCTATGAAGCAAAGTGAAAATACTACAAATAAAAGTTTAATAACAAATGATTTTTTAAATATAGAAAATAACATTATTGTATTTTTTAAATCTATCATGGGACCTATAATCAAAAATCCAGTTATTGATCCTAAAGAAAATCTATTCATAAAGGTACTAGCAACAAAGGCATCTGCCTCTGAACACAAGGAAATTAAGAATGAAAAAGCCATAAGGATTATTATTGATAAAACTGCACTATTTTCAAAATAAAAAATAATATCCCTTGGTACAAAGGTTTGAAATATGGCAGCTAAAGTTGCTCCAACTATAAAATATTTTCCTATTTCATAAAACTCTAGGGATGTATGCTTTAAAAGCCTTATAAGTTTACTAGAATTATCATCTATTTCTGAACATCCACAAAGACATTTTCCTTGTAATTCTCCCTCACCATTATCTATGAAAATATTATTTTCTCCACTTAAACAAAGCATAAGTAGCCCCGCTATGACAGCTATTGAAAAGCCTACGCCCACTCTCAACAATACTACCTTTATGTTTCCATCAAAGGCATAATATGTTGATAATATAACCAGTGGATTAACTATAGGAGCCGCCAACATGTAAGTTATAGCCACATTTAAAGGTACCTTTTTATTTAATAATCCCTTTGTTATAGGCACTGTGGCACATTCACAAACAGGTAAAAAAACTCCTATTATCCCAGCTTCAATTGATCCTAATAATTTATTTTTAGATATGATTTTATTAAAAATATTATTTGAAATATAAACTTGCATAAAGGAAGCTAGCACTGCCCCTATAAGTATAAAAGGCAGTGCTTCTATTACTATACTAGAAAAGACTATAGAAAATTTATTTAAAAGCTCCATGTTTATCCCATCATCCTGTTTATAAGTCTTTCTTTGTTAAAGTTCATATTAGTTCCTTCCTTACCTATGCAATTAACTATATGGGCATTATGATTAAATCTTTCTATCATATCTTTATATTCTTTTAAAGCATTTTCACTTATTTCATTACATTTATTTAAGACAATAAGATTGCTTAATGATATGTTCGGTATTATCATTGAAGGTATGTTCTTTAAAAACATATTAAAAGTTGTCATATCAATTAAATTAACTATAATCCCAATCTTTAAATATTCCTTAAGCTTACTATTTGTAACTTTATCTATAAACTTTTTAGTTTCACTAACCCCATTGCACTCAATAAAAACTCTCTTAGGCGCATAAAACTTTAAGCTTCTTATTAAATCCTCTTCCTTTAATTCATCCATGCTATAAAACTTTTTTACATTAATATTTTTCCTACAATTTATTAATTCTTCCTGTCCACGCTCACATTGTATTACTAAAACCTCCTCCTTAGAAAAATCATCTAAAATGTGATTTATGAAGGATGTTTTTCCTGATGATAAAAAACCTGTTATTAAATCAACTGAACATTTTTTCACATAACCCTCCCCCTTATTTTTAAGAAAATAATTTATCTATGCTATCTTTATTTAAATTTCTTCCTATAACACAAACTCTGCCTGTATAATCACTTTTATAATTAACAATAGAAATATCATTTGGTACAAAATCAAATTTAAACCACTTATTATCTTTAGATTTTATTATTCCCTTTGCCCTTAAAACCTCACCATGCTTGTTATTTTGAAATTCATTTAAAATTTTTACTAACTCCGAATATTCAAAGGTTTTTGGTGTCTCCACTCCCCAATTTTCAAAAAACTCAGGTGCAGAAACTCTTCTTAAACCTATTCTTTTATGCTTTTTAATATTTATATTTTCTATTAAACTTTCAACTTTTTTCTCTGAAACTTGAATTATTCTTTCTGGACTTAACTTACTTAACTCAGTGGTTATAATGTTAGCCTTATTGTTTATTGTTTTTATTTCATTACAAACATGAGTAATTTCATTATCAGAAAGTTTTTCTACCCTAGTTAATATTATTGTGTTTGCATTTACTAATTGACTTCTATAAAAATCCCCAAAGTTTTTCATATACATATGAACATTTTGAGCATCAACCATGGTTATTTTCATATTTATTCTTAAGCCCTCTATATGAGCTTCTTTTATAGATTCAAGAACTTGAGAAAAATTAGCTACTCCTGAAGGTTCAATTATGATTCTATCTGGTCTGTAATTTGATATTATGTCTAAGATATTTTGCTTAAAGTCTCCCTTTATGGTGCAACATATACAACCAGAATTAATTTCTTTTACTTCAATTCTTCTATCTTTAAGTAAATCTCCATCAATTCCAACTTCTCCATATTCATTTTCCACAATAGCTACCTTTTCATCCTTTACTAAGGTATCTAAAAGCTTTTTTATTAAAGTAGTTTTGCCAGCTCCTAGGAATCCTGAAATTATATCTACTTTCATTTAATCCTCCTAATATAGAAACCATATTCTTATTGATTATATTCTTAAAATAAAAGGATTATTACTTAAAGTAATAATCCCTAAATCACTAAAAATAAGTAAAATAAAAGCTTAAGAAAGACTTTATCTTTCCTAAGCTTTTATTTTGTAAATACCACCAAAACCAATAATTATTTTTTTACTTTTATTATTTTATATTATAAGTTGAATTTCCTGAAATCCACTCATTTATATCTTTGTCCACTACAACTTTTCCATTTGCTATTACCTTTATGTTTTCTGGCTTATAAGCATCTGGGAATGCTGTATATTTTCTTTTTCTAATCCACATATTTTGTATATCATCAATTTTTAGATTTTCATCTTTTAATTTGAAAGTATAAGTGTCTTTACTTCCAGTCATAAAGTCATTTCCTGGGTTGTCCATTTCCCATTCTTGAGTTTTTCCATCCTTTGTTTTGATTCCAAAATACATGTAGTCATCTGTTCCAGCATCTTTTTCACCACTAGTTGATATGTAAGCTACTAGTTCTTTTACATTCTTGCCAACTGATGGATCATTACCCTCTGATACATCGTGTAAGAATCTATAAATATATCCTGCTGTTCCTTTTTGAGAGTTAGCTAGAGTTACCTTTGCTGCATAATCCCAATCATCCCAACTATGACTCATGCTAGCATGACTATAGTATATTGATTTTCCTGTTTTAGCAAAACCTCTTGCATATTCTTTTGACCATGCATTAAAATCTTTGTTTTTTAAGATATCAGCATAAAAATCCTCATTAGTTTTGCAACCTACTGTGTTTATTTTATACTGTTCTTTTCTTTCCTCTGCAAAAGTCTCAAACTTAACATGTCCTGCGCTATCAACGGCAGTAACATTAGCAGGATGATATGGAGTATCTATATCTCCAAAATAGTGCATAGCCTCTCCAAGATAGAATGTAGCTTGTTTATAGTTTCCTCTTTGCCATTCATATCTAGCTAATGCTGAAAATTTTCTTATTTGTGATTCCCCTGTGTCAGGTATAGAATAAGCTAAATACCAACTATTATCCTTTGAGAAATTATTATCTGTATCAGGATCCCAGAAATGATCTTGATATAGATCATAGGCGTTCTTATCATAATCTGGATAAGTAGAACCTAATTGAAGCTCATGCATGTTCTCTTTTAAAATCTCTAAGTTTTTTCTTACACTTTCTGGTTCATTTTTGGACAGATCATTTTCTAAGATTGAAACCCCTTGAGTTACAATCATAGCATGAGTTCCTGTTCCATCAATTTTTCCATCCCAAGCGTAGACTTTAGTTGATGCCCCAGCCCATAGGCTAGTTGCTAGCGTAGCACAAATAAGTGCCTTACAAATCTTTCTTTTCATTTTTATATCCCCCGTTAATTTTTTTCAAGTATTAATCTCCCCTTTTTTGATAACGATTAACACTTGCACTGAAATTATACCATATAATTACCATAAGCTCACTAAATTTTTGAATATTTTTTAAAATATTTTTGAATACAATTCAAATTTAAATTAAACATATCTAACCTTACCCACTCTAAATTGTTAAACTTATTTTTAATATGAAAATTTACAATTATTAGTGCTATAATAATTTAAATATTGTTTTTTAATTTAATAAGAATTTTTACGCATAATATAAGGGATGGAATAAAATTTGAAATAAATTATAAGGCAAAGGATTTTAATATGGATAATAAAAATTTTCAATCAAAAACAGGTTTTAACCTAGAAAACACTTATTTAACTCTTCCAAATATATTCTTTAGTGAACAAAATCCAAAGGGTTCAAAAAATCCTAAACTTATTAAGTTTAATACTTCTCTTGCTGAAGAACTTGGGCTTAATGAAGAAGTTTTAAACAGCGATTTTGGTCTTAATATATTTGCAGGAAATGAAACTTTCCCAGGAATTGTACCAATTGCACAGGCTTATGCAGGTCACCAATTTGGTCATTTTACAATGCTAGGAGATGGTAGAGCACTCTTATTAGGAGAACATGTAACTAAAGATGGTAAAAGATATGATGTTCAATTAAAAGGGTCTGGTAGAACAATCTATTCAAGAGGTGGAGATGGAAAGGCTGCACTTGCACCTATGCTTAGAGAATATATAATAAGTGAAGGTATGCATGGTCTTGGAATTCCTACAACTAGAAGCCTTGCGGTAGTAAGTACTGGTGAGGAAGTTTTAAGAGAAAGATTTGAACAAGGTGCTATATTAACAAGAATAGCTTCTAGTCACATTAGAGTTGGAACTTTTGCTTATGCAGCCCAATGGGGAACTTTAGAAGATCTTAAAAGCCTTGCTGACTATACTATTAAAAGACACTTTCCTAATATAGCTAATAGTGAAAATAAATATATTTTATTTCTTGAAGAGGTAATAAATCGTCAAGCTGAACTTATAGTTAAGTGGCAAAGTGTTGGATTCATTCATGGGGTTATGAACACTGATAATATGGTAATCTCAGGAGAAACTATAGATTATGGACCATGTGCATTTATGGATACTTATGATACAAACATAGTATTTAGTTCTATTGATTATGCTGGTAGATATGCCTATGGAAATCAACCTAATATGGCCTTATGGAACTTAGCTAGATTCTCAGAAGCACTACTTCCTCTTCTAAACCCTAACCTAGATGAGGCTGTTAATATTGCTAAAAAGTCCATATCAAACTTTTCTAAACTATATAAAAAATATTGGTTCAATAAAATGAGAGCTAAACTTGGTCTTTTCACAGAAAAAGAAAATGATGAATTGCTAATTGAAGGGCTTTTAAGCACAATGCAAAAATATGAAGCAGATTTTACTAATACCTTTGTATCTTTAACTCTTAATAAATTTGAAGATGAAAAAGTATTTAGTAGTGATGAATTCAAAACTTGGTATGCTCTTTGGCAAAATAGATTAAAAGAAGAAAATAGACCAAATGAAGAAGTAAGGAATTTAATGATGAATAATAATCCTTATATAATTCCTAGAAATCACTTGGTTGAAGAAGCTCTTAAAAATGCTGAAAAAGGTGATTTTACTTTTATGGATAATCTATTAGAAGCACTAAAGAATCCTTATAGTTATTCTAAAGATTTAGAAAAGTACACTAAGTTACCTGAGAAAAGTGACACTCCTTATGTAACATATTGTGGAACTTAAAATTTAATTATATAAATTAATAGAATATAAATTAATGGGATATAAAAAGCTTTTTATATCCCAATTTTTATACCTAAATTTCTATATAATTTTCCTAACTTAAAATATATTCATTACCTCTATGTCTTTATTTCCTGCCCCTTCCATCATCTCATTGTACATTCCAAGAATTTCTTCTCCATAGGTAGGGCTTGGTGCCCAATTTTTACTTAAATCAATTACCGAATTAGCTTTCCCAAATATTGAAGCAAAGTGTCTAGGATCCTTTGTTTCATCCTTTGGATATCCTTCTGCCCCTGCATATAATGCTAAATGATCCAAATGAGCCTTTACTCCCTCATTCCAACTTTTAAATTTCATATGAGCTTTAGGGTCTTTATCGCTCCCACCCTTATTTGTTTTTAACCCACATGGATTGTGATATGAAGCATCTAATACTCCTCCAAAATTACCATAGGCAGTTTCCTTAGCTGCTTGTACATACGCTAAAGCTGGATTAACATCCCCATGTTCATCTGAATATTCCCAATATAAATCAGCAAGTTCAACAAATTCCTTAGTAGCTCCTTTTCCTTGTGCCCATTTCTTAGCATCATCTACTGTTATAAAAACCTCTGAAACTATTGGTATATCCTCTTCTGTTTCTATTTCTATTTTTACGCTCTGCGCCTCTGTTACATGAACCACATCTATGTTTATAATTGTTAACATCACTAATATTGCTACTATTAAAGTTTCTATGTTAAATTGGTCTTCCTTCACAATAGGATCCTCCTAATACTATTACATAATATTCTCTATAAATAATATGCTATCCTATTCTTATTTATGTAAAAAAAGTGAACCCAAACTTGAGCTCACTAAAAATTATTACTCTTTATTAATAACTTCCCAAAAGATTAAAATTAAAGTTCCTACAAAATAGCATATAATATCTTTTACATCAAAGGATGTCCCTATAAGTATTGTAAAAAATCTACTATTTTGAAGATGTAATATCTCAACTATTCTAAAGTATTGTAAAACCTCAACTAAAACACCAAATAAAAAAATATATATGGGTAAATTTTTTATTTTTCTTCCAATTATTCCTCTTATAAATGTGTATATAACTATTACAACTAAAACATCACCTATATAAGGTCTAATAAAATTATCATGTACAAATAGTGCAATAAAAACCTCAATAATTAATAAGATTAAAAAGATAGCTAAATATCTTTTATTTATTTTCATAAAAACACTTCTTTCAAACTAATTTCTTTAAATAAAAATATCATAAATTTTTATTAATTATAGCACATAAAGAAAAATCAGTAAGTAAAGCTTTACCTACTGATTAAAAATATTATGAAACCTTTAGTGATCTTATTTTACATTCTTTTTGTAAGTAGTTATCTTTTATATAGTTGAAAACTTCTTTATAGTCCTCTTCACCATATTTTTTAACTAACATAACATTTAAACTTGTACCAAACCATACTCTACAGAAAGAAGGATCTATCATTAATTTTGCCCCTTCTTTACCATTTATTCTTACATTTTCATCTTCTAATAATGTATTAAAGTGATTTATAAGCCCCATCATTATTCTGTCACCCATTTTAGGATCTTCATCAGCTATTGTAACGAAGTAATATGACCAAGCATATAAAAGATTTTCTTCTATAGCTATTCCTGCCACTTTTTCTCCTATAGTTTCATTAAAACATCTATGCATATAGTAAGATAATTTCTTTATGTTTTCTTCAAATTTCTTTTCATAGAAATTCATTTCATATCCTACCATCATATCTAATTTGCTCATAATGCACCCCCACCAATATTTGTATTCTCAGTATAACATAAAAAGGGTAAGTAAATCATTACTTACCCTCGTCTATCTTTGAAAAATTTTGTTAATATTTTACTACATTTTTCATCATTCTCCCAAACTACTTCAAGAAAATAATTTAGATTATGATTTTGAAGAATATTAACTACAGAACCAGCTGCTCCTGTTGTATCATCAAAGGTACCAATATAAATTTTTGAAAGTCTACTTTGAAGAATAGCTCCAGCACACATAGGACAAGGCTCTAAAGTAACATACATCTCGCAACCATGAAGTCTCCAATTATTTAGTTTATTACAAGCTTCTCTTATGGCAAGAATTTCTGCATGAGCTGTTGGATCTTTTAAGGTCTCCTTTAAATTATGAGCCCTTGCAATGATTTCTCCATCCTTTACTATTACAGCTCCTACAGGAACTTCTCCCTTTTCTCTTGCTTTTTCTGCCTCTTCCAAAGCTAAACTAAGCACCCTTAACTCTCCTCTTTTTCTCGTTTATATGTGTAAACTCTAACCTTTTTTACCCTATTTCTATCTAATTCTTCAACAATAACTCTAAAGTCATTAGTTTTAATTTCCTCTCCAACCTTAGGCATTCTTCCTAAATAACCTATTACATATCCTCCAATAGAATCAAATTCCTCAGATTCTATTTCAAATCCTATCATATCGCTTAAATCAGAAAGTCTTGTGCTACCATCTACTACGAACTCATTTTCTTTGATAACTTCTATATCTTTATCTCTCTCATCGTATTCATCTTCAATATCTCCTACGATTTCTTCTATTAAGTCCTCAATAGTAACAATACCAACTGTTCCACCATATTCATCTAGTACTACTGCTATGTGATTTCTAGTTGTTTTCATCTCTGCAAATAGTTCTGTTATCTTTTTAAATTCAAAGGTTCTAAAAGGTTCTCTCATGTATTCTGTTACATTGAAATTTTCTTCATCACTATCTAAAAGAATTAAATCTTTAACATTTAAAATACCAACAATATCATCTATTGACTCGTTATAAACTGGTATTCTTGAAAATTGTTGTTCTTTTATTACTTTTAATACTTCTTCGTAGGTAGCTGTAACATTTACCGCAATGACATTTACCCTTTGAACCATTATATCTTTTACTTGAAGGTCTCCAAATTCAAAAACATTGAATATCATTTCTTTTTCTTCAACTTCAAGAACTCCCTCTTCTTCACTTACATCAACCATTGTTTTTAATTCTTCTTCTGTTATAAATGGCTCACTTTTATTTAAATCTCCACCTAATAATCTTACTATTAGGGATGATACTGAAGAAAATAACCAAACAAGAGGTTTGAAAACTGTAACCACTATATTTATTATAGGAGCTACGGCTAAAGAAACCTTCTCTGCATTTTGCTTAGCTAAGGATTTAGGTGTTATTTCTCCAAAGATTAATACTAATATTGTCATAACTCCAGTAGCTAAGGCAACTCCACCATCACCAAATATTCTAAAAGCAAGTGTTGATGCTAAGGATGATGCACCTATATTAACTATATTATTTCCTATTAAGATTCCACCTAATAATTTATTAGGGTCTTCTAATAATTTTTCTAATAACTTAGCTCCTTTTATCTCTTCATCAACCATATGCCTTACTCTTATTCTGCTTAAAGCCATTAAAGCTGTTTCTGAGGCTGAAAAAAATCCTGATAAAATTATCAAGATAATAAGAAGCACAATTTGAAACGTATATGGGTCCAAATAAACCCCTCCTATTATTCTATATATTTTTCTTCTTTTTTTATTTTCCTATATAATTATTATATTATACAAAAATTTCATATTAAATAATAATATTTAAAAAACTCCATATAAATATGGAGTTTTTCCTTCACAGTTAAAACCATGGTATCCCCAGTAGGAATCGAACCTACATTTATCCCTTAGGAGGGGATTGTTCTATCCATTGAACTATGGAGACTTATTTGAATTTTATAATAATTTTAACTCTTTAACTAATATATGTCAACAAAGCTTATTTTATAACTATACCATCTAAGATGTTAATTGTAATCTCATCTATAACTTTATTAACATTAAACTCTTTATCTCTACTTAATTCATATAGGGATGTTGATATAAGACTTCCAAATAAACTATGAGCTAGTAAGGAAATATCACACTCTCTTATTTGTTTTTTGGAAATAGCTTCTTTTAATATTCTCTCTATTCCTTCAATATACTCAGTTATTTTATTTCTTAGTTCATCTTGCCTAGTTTCTTTTCCCCAAAGCTGACTCATTACCATTTTAAAAAATGCTCTATTTTCATATAATAATTCAAATTGCATTTTAAAAAGTTTTTTTAATTTTTCTATAGGCTCATCTTCTAAATTTTCTATATCAGTTAATTTTTCATGCCAAATTTCTAAGCCTTTACTAATTACAAAATTAAAAATTTCCTCTTTACTTTTAAAATTATAATAAAGTGTTCCCTTAGCAACATTAGCTTTAGATGCAATTTCATCTACAGTTGATCCATTATAACCTGAAGTAGCAAAAACGTTTATAGCTGCTTCAAAAATAGCTTTCTTAGTTCTATTCATACTACCAACTCCAACACTTATTCTTAAAACAATTTAATCATATACCACTTATTTTATTTAATCAATAATATAAATTTGTAATTTCTTGTTTACAAGTTGAATTTATATATATAATAATATAATATATGTATTTAACATAATTTTTAAAGGGAGATTATAATTTATGATAAAAATTTATAACAGGAAAACAAAAGCTTATGATGTTGAGCAAGTAGCTGGTCTTAAATATATAAATTGGTCTTATGCATCTCCTATAGGAAAAAGCTTCTTAGAATTATTTATTAAAAAGAAGATGTTCTCAAAACTTTACGGAAATTTTTGCGATTCTTCTTTAAGTAAGAAAAAAATTAAAGCCTTTATTGATGAGTTTAATATTGATATGTCTCTTTGCAATAAAAATATAGATGAATTTGAAAACTTTAATGATTTCTTTGCAAGGACCTTAACTCCTGAAGCTAGACCTATTGATTATAGTGAGAATATTTTAATTTCTCCTGGAGATGGCAGATTATCTGCATTTGAAAATATAGATCTTAATAAAGTTGTTCAGATAAAAGGATATACATATTCTTTAAAAGAATTAATAGATGATCCTAAAGTAGCTGAAGAATTTGAAGGTGGAACTTGTCTTATACTAAGATTATGCCCAACTGACTATCATAGATTTCACTTCGTAGATAGTGGAACTTGTAGTGAAAGCAAGAAGATTTCAGGTTTTTATTATTCAGTTAATCCTATAGCTCTTAATAATGTATCTGAACTTTTCTGTAAGAACAAAAGAGAATGGTCTATTTTTAACTCTGATAATTTTGGTGAAATTCTTCATGTAGAAGTTGGTGCTACTTGTGTTGGTACAATACTTCAAACATATTCTCCTGAAAAGAGAGTAAAAAAAGGAGAGGAAAAAGGATACTTTAAGTTTGGTGGTTCAACTACTATCTTATTCTTTAAGAAAGATACTATAAAAATAGATAGTGATATAGTTGAACAAACTAAATTAGGTTTTGAAACTAAAGTTAATATGGGTGAAACTATTGGTCATAAATAGTTAAAAAGGAGCTTAATTATTTTAATAATTAAGCTCCTTTTTTATAAAATAAGATTATAGGAGAATTTAAATTTATTTTCTCCCTATTTTCTTTATTTATCCTATATAAAAAATTTTATTTTATTATTTTTTCTAATTCTTCTTTAAATGCTTTTTTATTGCCATCAAAAACAACTAAGTTTATTCCCATTTCTTTAGCTCTTTTTGAAATAGATGATTTAATTGGAGGGTGTGTTGCTACTAATATTTTTATTACATTTTCTCCTCCTAATTGCTCAGAATAAACATTTAACTCATTTAAGGCAACTTCATCATATTTTTTTGAATCCTTACAAGAAACACAAATAAGCACTGAATCCTTTATGGCAACAACATCTAGCTCATTTTTAACTCTAGATTCTTTATCATTCCAAAGAAATAATAAACCACTTTTTATATCATCAATGCTTTTTATTTCCTCAATAATATTTTTTGTTAAAACTTCAAGCCATGTTCCACTTTTAAAAATAAATCCTTTTATAAATTCATTTTGGAATGTTACCTTTAAACATTGCTCTAATTCTTTTACTTTTATTTGTCCATTTTCCTCTAAAAAGTTAAGTATTTTATCAAGAAGCATAACTTCTTCTCTGCTCAATAATTCTTTATCTATTTTTATGCTCCTAGGATTTGATTCATCATGGATAAAAACAGAATTATCACTTAATCTTATTTTATACTTTTTCCAAAGGTTTAAATTATCAGCTATATAGTTAGTCATGGTCTCTATAACATTTATCTCTGAAATTTCTGTTGAATCCACAACAATAGAAGCTCCTATACTGTCTATTATGTCTTCTACATCTAAATCTACGAAATTACACTTTTCACATTGTACACTTTCTAAATTTAACTTTAAAAGTTCCTCTTTAGGTATATCAAGGAAGAATCCATCTATATTATGTTTTAAAGCTAGGGTATACATTATTAAAATATCTTTTTTATCCCCTTGATTTAAACATATAGCTGTATTTTTACTTTTCATTCTCTTTATAATTTCTTCTATGGATGAAATAATATCCTTCCCTAATTTTTCATCACTAAAATTACAATTAGGAAATTTATTTAAATAAAACTGTCTCAATGAATTTAAAACCTTTAATTCTTCATCCTTTTTATATAAATATATTATCTCTTTAGGCTTTAACTTTTCAGCTAATAAAATACTTGATTCATTATGTTCATCTAAAATCGTAATTATAAAATCATAATTCATATTATCACCTTTAGCATATTATTTTATCTTATTTATAAGATAATCGGACTTAAATTCTTGATGAATTAAGCTCGTTTTATAATTATTTTCACCTAAGTAAATTTTTTTATTCCATATTAAAATTATATACATATAAATAAAAAAGCTTGTAACTTAAAGTTACAAGCTTATGGTGCGGCGAAGAGGATTCGAACCCCCGACCAATCGGTTCGTAGCCGACTACTCTATCCAGCTGAGCTACCACCGCATATTAACAGACTTATAATATCATATATTCATTAATAAATCAAGATATTACATATTCTTCCCAAAACTTAAATTATTATTAAATATACTATTTATGACTCATTCTTGTATTATATACCCTAGATATTTTTTACATTAAATATTATACTTATTTAGAATAACTCTATTAAGAAAAGGAGGAAGATTTATTTTGAAAAAATTTGTTATATTTACTGATTCGGCAGCTGATCTGCCAAAAAGCATGGTAAAAGATTTAGATATTAATTATTTAGGACTTATATGTAATATTAATAATACAGAATATATTGATAATATTGATAGCGAATTAACTCCAAAAGCTTTCTATAATAAATTAAGAGAAGGTATCATGCCATCAACAAGCCAAGTAAACTCATTTAGATTTGTTGAAGCCTTTGAAGAATATGTTAAACAAGGGATCTCTATTTTATACTTAGCATTTTCATCAGCCCTAAGTGGAACATATAATAGTTCACTTATTGCTAGAGAGGAATTATTAGAAAAATATCCTAATGCTGATATAAAGATAGTAGATACTAGAGCTGCATGCCTAGGTCAAGGATTACTAGTTTATTATGCAGCTCAAATGAAAAAGGATGGAAAATCTATAGATGAAATCTACTCTTGGGTAGAAGAAAACAAAAATAAGTTATGTCATTACTTTACAGTAGATAGCTTAGATCATTTAAAAAGAGGGGGAAGAATTTCATCTACAGCAGCGGCTATTGGTAGCTTATTAAGTATAAAGCCAATGCTATATGTAAATGATGCAGGGGAACTTCATAACTTTGCTAAGGCTAAAGGAAGAAAAAAATCTTTAAAAATGTTATTCCAAGAGCTTGAAAAGCGTATTGTAAACCCTAATGAACAAACAATTTTTATAGCTCATAGTGATTGTGTTGAAGATGCAGAGACTTTAGCAGAAATGATTAGAGAAAAATATACTGTAAAAGACATACTTATAGATTATATAGGAATAGTTATAGGTTCTCACACAGGTATAGGAACGTTAGCTGTCTTCTTCTTAGGAGATACAAAAGAACCTTAATAAAGTAAGTTTATTATAAATTATTAAAATAAATAAAAAATTAAAACCTATAAATATATTTTGATTAATTATCTAAATATATTTATAGGTTTATTTTATTTAATCTTATTTTTCAGCATAAATTTTTATTATGTTTAGTATTACTTCAACAGCTTTTTCCATTGAATTTATTGATATATATTCATATCTTCCATGGAAGTTTTCTCCGCCAGTAAATAGATTTGGTGTTGGTAGTCCCATAAATGATAATCTTGCCCCATCAGTACCTCCTCTTATAGGATTTTTGATTGGCTCAATTCCACATTGTTTCATTGCTTTTTCAGCAGTTTCTACAATATGCATTCTAGGTTCTATCATTTCCTTCATGTTCATGTATTGGTCTTTTAAAGTTACTGTAACAGTACCTTCTCCATACTTTTTATTTAACTCTTTAGCTATTTCATTAAATCTTTCTTTTCTATTTTTAAAGCCTTCTTTATCAAAATCTCTTATTATAAATGATAATGAAGTTTTTTCTACTTCACCTTGTATATCTAATAAGAATGAGAAACCTTCATATCCTTCTGTTTTTTCTGGAACTTCATCTAAAGGAAGCATAGAAACAAATTCATGAGCAACTAAAATAGAGTTAATCATTTTTCCTTTAGCACTTCCTGGGTGAACATTTTTACCTATTATTTCAACCTTAGCACTTGCAGCATTAAAGTTTTCATATTCTAATTCACCTATTCTTCCACCATCTAATGTGTAAGCAAAATCTGCTCCGAAGCCTTCAACATCAAAGTGATCTGCTCCTTCTCCAATTTCTTCATCTGGAGTAAATCCTATTTTAATATCACCATGTTTTATTTCTGGATGATTTATTAAATATTCAATAGCTGTTACTATTTCTGCTATCCCAGCCTTATCATCAGCACCTAAAAGAGTAGTTCCATCAGTAGTTATTAAAGTTTGACCTTTATACATTGGAAGTTCTGGTGAAAAACTTGGTGATAATGTATATCCATTTCCAAGTTCAATATCTTTACCATCATAATTTTCAACAATTTTAGGATTAACATTTTTTCCACTCATATCTGGTGCAGTATCCATATGTGAAATAAATCCTATTTTCGGAATATCCTTATCACAATTACTCTTTAAGCAAGCATATACATATCCTTTATCACTTATTCTTACTTCATCTACTCCGATTTCCTTTAATTCCTCTGCAAGGATTTTTCCTAATTCTAATTGACCTTTTGTACTAGGAGTAACCCTTGTTGTCTCATCTGATTTAGTATCTACTTTTACATATTCTAAAAACCTTTCATGAACTTTCTTCATGCTCAACACCACCTTCTATAAAAATTGTTAATATTTTGTTAAAACCATTACTTTATACTAATATTATGACTGTTTCACAAAAAAAATACAATAGTTGTCATTTATTAATAAGTAAAAATATCCTATAATGATTAATGTTGGTATTATTGTCCATAATTAAATTAAATTACTAAATTTAATCGAGGTAAAATATGAAAAATAAAAAACTTTTAATTTCAATTTCTTCAGCAATATCCGTATTATTAATTATAGTTGTTTCATACTTTATTTTCTCATACTCAAATAACTTAAACAAATTTAAAGAGGATTTATCATCAAATAATTATGAGGATGCCTCCTATTGTTTTAATAATGGAACAAAAAGTATTATATTGAAAAAAACTTTTATTAAATCATCAGAAGATATAATTACAGAAAAACTATCAGAAATAGAAAATGAGTATTATTCTGGAGATATATCTGAAGAAGAAACTGTAGAAGATTTAAATGGACTATTATCCTTAAATACGTCTAATGAGGAAATTTTAAATTTTAAAAACACACTTCCTCTAATAAAAGATTCAAAGGACTCTTTTGATATTGGAATTTCTAAGCTAGATGAAGAAAATTATTTAGAAGCTTTAAACTACTTTAAAAGTGTACATAATCTTTCAGATTGTAAAGCTCAAGCACTAGAATATGAAGAAACTTGCTTAGATAAAATAAGAGAACCTATTTTAAAAACTGTAGATGAATATATATCTAATGAAAAATATTCAAAAGGAATAGAGTATTTAGATTCTCAAATAAATTCTCTCCCTGATGATCCAAAATTACAGGAAAAAAGAGATGAATTAGAAAAGCTTAGATTGGAGCATCTTGAAGATTATAGCCAAAAGAATATAGATAAAGCTACAGCTAGAACTGCTCCAGTTATGGAATATTATAAAAAATTAAATGAAGATACAATAAATCAATTTGATATAACTAGTAACACTAATTATTTGGTTTTTGTAAATATAGCTGAACAAAAAACTTATGTCTATGAAGGTTCAAAAAATGATTGGACTTTAGATAAGACCTTTACTTGTTCAACAGGTATTGAAGGAAAGGAAACTCCTGTAGGAGTATTTACTGTACAAAATAGAGCTCCTTGGTTTTTCTCACCTAAATACGGACAAGGTGGAAAATACTATGTTCAGTTTATGGGAAACTATTTATTTCATTCAATCCCATTTGATTCTGACAAAACTACAATATCTGATCCAACCTTAGGGGTACCAGCTTCCCATGGATGTATAAGATTATCAGTTGAAGATTCTAAATGGTTATATGATAATGTACAAAATGGTTCAAAAATAATAATTTACTAAAATGTTATATTAATTTTAATATATTTTTATAAAACTATTATATAAGAAGAAGTATGGTTTAATTTAATAAACCATACTTCTTCTTATATTTTAAAGTTATTTTAGAGTAACAACTTTAATTTAAATTCTATTATTTTATATTATTCTTTTCAATATTTGCAATTCTGTCATACATATTTATAAATTCTTTGGCTAAATCAGTAAAAGTTATTGCATTCATTAAATGATCTTGCCCATGTACCATTAATAATGAAACTATTGTTTCATTTCCTTGTGCTTCTTCGCTTAATAATTCTGTTTGAGAATTATGAGCTTTGGATAATGAAGATTCTGCATCTAAAATCTTAGTATTAGCTAATTCAAATTCACCATTTTTAGCAGCTTGTATAGCTTCAATAGCATTGCTTTTAGCATCTCCACCATACATAATTAAGTTCATAATAACTTCTAGATTTTTTTGATTTTCCACTAACAACAACTCCCTAAATTAATTTAATAATTTCCTATAAAACTTTTGTTTTTTACCAGTTTTATAACTTTAATTTAGAAATTATATATAAAATCTCTTTTACTGATTTAATAAATTAATAGCTTGATCTAATACCTTCTCCCCATTCATCATTCCATAGTCAACCATTGGTATAATATCCAATGCAAATTTATACTGTTCAACTTTTTCTTCAAATTTTGATTTCATAAAACGTACTTGAGGTCCTAAAAGTAATACATCTACTTTTTTACTCTCTAAATAATTATCTGCTTCTCCAGCTGAGACAGCAAATATATCCGCTTCAATTCCTTTATTTTCAGCAGCCTTTTTCATTTTTTCTACCATTAAACTAGTGCTCATACCAGCAGCACATACTAACATAATTGTTACTTTCATATTTCTCAATCCTTTCTTATTACATTAACGATTAATTGAACGAGCAATCATTGATACAGTATGACGAACTCCACGAATTGCTTTACTAATAGCAAATATATTCTCAAATGGTGCTAATCCACCATAACCAGCATCCCCAATATGCTGAATATCTGCTCCACAAATTTTATTTCTTATTGCAATCTGTTTTATAGTATCCTCATCAGAACTTTCTTGACTAGTACCAATTGCAGTTAATACAAGAGCACCTTTGCTATGAGCAACTTTAACGATTTCCTTTAATTCACTATCATCAAATCCAGGTACTGTCCCAACTGCAGGCACTAATATAATATCTGCTCCAGCTTCTATAAATCTCTCAACAGCCTTTATATCGGCAACAGGTTCATTGACCCCTGCTCCATGCATCTTACCTGCAATTATAAGTCCTGAGAAATTTTCTTTAGCTAAACTAATTGTTTTTTCTATTTGTAAATTAGTAACTCCTGTTCCTGGGTTTCCAGTAAAGCAAACAAAGTCCATACCAAGCTTTTCAATTTCATTAATTGTTTCAAGGGTAGCTTGTCTACCTTTACTTATAGTATAAATGTCTTCAGACATATCTGCACTTAAATCTACAGGTTCTAAATTAACTCCAATTGGACGTCCTACCAAACGATGTAATTCATCAACAAATGAACCCTCTTTTACATCTAATCCAAAAACTTTTGGATTTAAAACATCTAAACAATTAAGCAAAATTAAATCCGCTCCAAAAGCTCTAGCAATTTCAGAATTAGTAATATCACCTATAAATGATTCTCTAATAACCACATTTTCTGAAATTATAGTTCTTCCCTCACTAGCTTTAATACTTTGTTTTAATTCAGCAGCATTCATTTTTAATATTTCTGAAGCATTTGAACTAATCAATCTTTTTCCCATAATTATTATCTCCAATCTCTTTTTTTTAATTAACCATAATTTATATAGCAACTTAATTATTCTGTAATGACTCTAATTCTAGATTTCTTTTTTCTACTACTTTATAAAATCCCCAATAAATTAATATATCAACAATTATCAATATAATCTGCAAAATAGATCCACTTATATGCCCTCCAGTTGTAAGAAATCCACTAATTATTGGTGGCATTGTCCAAGAAACTGCAATTCCGGTTGTTTTAGCAACTAACCCTGAAGCCATAGCTGAGTAAGCTATTACTGCATTAGCTATTGGTGCTAAAATAAATGGTATTAATAATGAAAAATTCATTACTATTGGTAATCCAAACATAGCTGGTTCATTTATATTAAATATTCCAGGTGCTAAAGTTAATGGTGCCATAGCCTTTGTTACTTTACTTGCTCTCTTTTTTCTAGCCATAATAGCAATAACAATTACTAATCCAAGTGTGGCACCACCACCACCAATATAAACGAAATTATCCATAAACTGAGCTGTAATAATATTAGGTAAATTAGCCGCATTATCTGCTTGGAATAATAATCTATTTGCATCTGAATTCATTAACCAAATTGGATTAAGAATACTATTTACAACATTTCCACCATGTATTCCAACAAACCAGAATAAACTATTTAACAGTATCGCAAAAATTGTTCCAAATATGTTATTTCCAAGTAATCCTAAAGGACCACCTAAAACTATTAGCATTAAATCATGTATATTCCCTATATTAATAGCTTCAAGAACTGCAAAAATTATTAACCATAAAGTTATAATAACCGCACCAGGAATAAGTGCACTAAAACTTCTAGCTACTGCTGGCGGTACTGAATCTGGTAATTTAATTTGAATATCACGTTTTATAAATTCTTTAAAAATCAAAGCAGAAATTATACCTACTATCATAGCAACAAATAGTCCCTTACTACCCATATATCCAACAGGAATTCCTGAACCAGCTTCTGCTGAAACAAAAGGAGTTACAACAATAAAAGAAGATAAAGAAATAACCCCTGCTGATACACCATCAACTTTATATTGACGTGCTAAACTATTGGCAACTCCAAAACTGGTTATTAACCCCATTAATCCAAAACTACTATCTACACCCTTCCATAAATAAGCATCAATTCCTAAGGATGTTAACCAATCAGTCCATGCCTTTATTGGAAAACTAGCTATTACAAGAAATAATGAACCAATAATTATAAGAGGCATACTTAATGTAATACCATCACGTATTGAAATTAGTATTTTGTTAGATCCTATTTTAGCTGCAATAGGTAACATCTTTGTTTCTAAAAAAGACTCATTTTTCTTCATAAATTTTCAACCCCCTAATTTTAATAATAAATTATAAATAATTATGCCATTTAAAACATTTACATTATTATAATTTATAATAATTAATTATATAATATACCTATTTTACCTAAATGTAAATGTTTTTTTATAATTTTTAATTATATTTTATAATAAATATCTCTTATTAATTTAAAACAAAATAATGATTTATTCATATAATTTTATATAAAAATCTATAATTTATCTATTTCTAATATTTGGGTTATTTTCTTTTTATATATTAAATAATAAATTATATTTTATAATTTATTATTAAGAGTTATAATTGATAGGAATAAAAGTTCATTTTACTTAATTACTCTTATAAATTTATTTATATTGAGGACATAAAAAGTTATATAATGTTTTTATAACTTAATATTTGCCAATATAAAATATTTATATTGTATTTTATTTTTTATAATTTATAAGTAATTAATTAAATTCTATTTATAAAATTTATTTTAATATATTAAAATAGAGGAGATTATACATGAAACTTACAAAAAAGCAGCAAGAATTAAGATTTAAAATATTAGATAAAATTTATTCTAAAGGTCCTATTTCTAGAATTGAAATTTCAAATGAAACAGGTATTACTCCAGCAACAGTTAGTGAAATAACCTATAATATGATTAACGAGAACCTTATTCATGAAGTTGGAGAAGACTTATCACCACAAAATAAATCTGGTAGAAAAAAGATATTATTAAATATTACTCCTAACCATAGCTTCTATATAGGCTCTGAATTATCAACAAAATATATTTCATTTTGTCTTGCTAATAATACTGGTGAAATATTTAAGAAAGATGTTATTGAATCAAATCAAATAACAGAATCTTTTTATATTCATAAATTAAATGAGTTTATTGAGTCTTGTAAAGAATATAAACCTAATGCTATAGGTATTGCTATTCCTGGACATTTTGATGAAAAAAACAAACGTATAATTACTAATAATGCATTTTGGAAAAATTTCAATTTAAAAGAGATATTAAAAACTATTACTTTACCAGTTTATTTTAAAAATAATGTTAAATGTATGACATTAGCTGAAAGGTTATTTGGAAGTAATAATAACAATGATAATTTTATATTCTTTCATATAAGTAGAGGAATGTTTTGTTCATATATGTATAATGGAAAGCTTTATGCGGAAAATAATCTTCTTGTAGGAGAAATAGGGCATATAGTTGTTCATCCTAATGGGGAATTATGCGAGTGTGGTAAAAGAGGTTGTCTACAAACTTATGGAAGTGAATCTTGTATTATAAAGAAATCTCAAATATTATTTGATAACTCAAATAATACTTACCTAAAACAATTAGTTTCTTCAAGAGATGAGATAACAATAGAATCTATTTTAAAAGCATATAAATTAGGAGATGAAGGGGTAATAACAATACTTAACTCAGCAGTTACATATATATCCATTACTATAAATAATTTATCTATGATGATTGATTCAGATAAAGTAATAATTCATAGTGAATTGTTTAATGAGCCACTATTAGTAGACTTGCTAAAAGAATCTTTAAATCAAAATATTAATTTATTATCAGATAATGAAAAACAAAACTTTATAATAAAAGAATATCATAATTTTAATGGTTGTTTAGCTGCTACTGCTCTTTGTGTATCAAAATATATACTAATGAATTAAATTATATAAATCATTAAAATCTTAAGTATTTATATTAAATAAATAATATTAAAATCTTAATTAAATAATAAAAAACAGCTCATTATGAGCTGTTTTTTAATTATTTTTTTCATGCACTCCGTGATTGTATATTCTTCTACTATCTAAAGACCAAATTCTTTCCGAGAATTCATTTTCCTTAGTTTCCTTAATTGCCTTTTTCATATCGTACATTCTAGCATCCATTACATCTAAATAATGTAACATCTCAGCTTCTGGTATAAGAGGCTTAACAGGACTTCCGTATTCAGGCTCATAGTGATGTGATAAGACCATATGTTGAAGTAACATTATAATCTTACTATCAGCATTAACTTCTTTTCCTATTACCTCAATTTCCTTTATTCCTTGAGTAATATGTCCAAGTAAAGTTCCCTCTAAAGTATATTCATCTACTATACCCATTTCATTAGAAGACATCTCTTTGATTTTAGCCATATCATGAAGTATTACCCCTGCATAAACTAAATCTCTGTTTAAGAAATCATATATTCCACAAATATTTTCAGCTAATTTTAACATAGTTGTTATATGATATAAAAGTCCACCCTTTATAGAGTGATGATTTGACTTTGCTGCGGGATAGTACATAAGTTTATCCTTATTAATCTCTAAAACTCTATTTAGAATGTTCTTTATATCTATATCATTCATATTATGAACAGTGTCTTTTATAGTCTTAAACATTTCATCGCTAGTATATGGCGCACTCTGAACAAAATCATCTAAGTTTATATTATCTTCTTCAGTAACTTTGCTAGCATGTTCCACTTTTAACTGTAAAGTTCCCTGCCAACTATTCACCGTACCTCTAATCTTAAATACTGTATTGCTTTTTAATTCTTCATGCTCAGGTTTAATCTCCCATACTTTACCTAATATATCACCAGTTTTATCACTTAAAACTAAATCTAAGTATTTTTTCCCACCAGAATTAGTAGTTTTTAAAGTAACTGATTTTAAAAGAAAAAAACCTTCGACTCTTTCTCCTTTAACGAACTCACCTATTTTTTTTACCGGTATTTCCATAAGTCTATCCTTTCTTTCCATTTTAATCTCTATTTTAATTATTGCATATTATTATTTTTTGTAAACAAATAAGTACTCTATTTATAGCTAAAATTTATATTAATTGATAAAATAACTACTAGGAGGTGACATGTTAATGAAATTACCTAACAATGTCCAATATATCTTAGAGAAATTTAACTCTAATGGTTTTGAAGCCTTTATAGTTGGTGGTTGTGTAAGAGATTCTTTATTAAATAAAAAACCTCAAGATTATGATATTACAACCAATGCATTCCCTGAAAAAATAGAAGAACTTTTTGATAAAACTATTCCTACTGGTATTAAACATGGAACAGTAACAGTTTTAATCGATAAAAATCCTTATGAAGTAACTACTTATAGGGTAGATGGGGAATATTTAAATAATAGAAAACCTAAAGACGTAAAGTTCGTTTCTAATATAGAAGAAGATTTATCAAGAAGAGATTTTACTATAAATGCAATGGCATATAGCCCATATTTAGGATTTAAGGATTGTTTTAATGGAAAAGAGGATCTAAAAAACAAATTAATAAGATGCGTTGGAGATCCTGATAAACGCTTCTCTGAAGATGCCTTAAGAATGCTTAGAGCAATTAGATTTAGCTGTCAATTAAACTTTAAAATAGAAAAATTAACTGCTGAATCTATAAGAAAGAATTTTAAATTAATAAAAAATATAAGCATGGAAAGAATTCAAAGCGAATTTACTAAAATCATCCTAAGCAATGATCCTGATAGAGGTCTTATGCTTCTTAGAAAGCTAGGATTTTCAGACTTTTTAGTTGAAGAATTTAAGAATTTAAAACTAATAAATTGCTATGATTTATATGATGATATTCATGATACTTATGGATTAATAAATTCACTTCCTAAAAAGCTTCATGTAAGATTAGCAGGATTATTCTATAAGGTTTTTAATTCTGAAAATGCAGTTGAAAAGTGCAGAACTATATTAAAGAAACTTAAATATGATAATAATACAATCAACGATACTTGCAACTTAGTAGAAAATATAAATAATATTTCATGTAATATGACAAGAAAAAAACTAAAACTACTTATAAATTCAGTTGGAACTGAAAATATCTTTGATTTATTAGATTTACAAAAATCATATTTATCTTACATGGATGAATATGATACTGAGTGTATAGATATATTAAAAAACAGAGTTTCTGATATATTAGCTTCAAAGGAACCCATATTTATTAAGGACTTAGCCATAACAGGAAATGACTTAATTACTGAACTTAACTATAAACCTGGAAAAAATATAGGTGTTATATTAAATTTTCTTCTTGAAAATGTAATGCAAACACCAGAGTTAAACAATAAGGAAGACTTACTAAACCTTAGTAAGCAATTTTATTCATATAATTAAGCTTAGCTAATCTAAACATAGAAAAATAAGCAAGGAAATTATTCCTTGCTTATTTTTAATTCTTTTTCAAGATAGAAGGAATACAGATAAGCTTCCTTAACTTCTTCCCCTAAAATTTTATTCAATGTGTCTTTATATAAGTTAATCTGAATTTTATATTTATTTATGAAGTTTTCTTCCTCTCTCTCTTTAACATAATCAGTTTTATAATCTAAAAGAACATATCCATCTTCTTCCTCAAAGAAGGCATCTATAATACCCTGTAATCTTACTTTTTCCTCTCCATAGATTTTAGGATCAAGATTTTTTTCTATAATACTGCTTGGAATCTCGGTTATAAAAGGTAATTCTCTATATACCTTTTTACCAGATTTATATGAACTTAACATTCTCTGTCCTAATTCACTTTTAAAGAATTTTTGTATTTTAAATACATTTACCACTTTTCCTTCTTCTTCTGTTAAAAGTTCTTTTTTTACCATTTTAAGAACTTCTTCTCTTATTTCATCTATATAAGTTACCTTATCTAAATCAATATGTTGCATTACAAAGTGAGTTATAGTTCCCTTCTTAGCTGCTGAGAATTCTTCCTGTCTTTCCTCCATAAATCTTGGTTTTCTTTTTATTTTTTCTTTTTTATTTTCTTCATTACTTTCATTATCAATAATATTATAACTTTCTTGCATAAACTCTTCTTCTTGATGAGCTCTCTTTAATTCAGTTACAGAAATATTTGAAGGAGTATTACAAGACTCTATATATTTATATTTAAAGCCTAGTCTATCTCTTATTTCTATAACTTCTTTTATATCTTTTTTAGATTCAATCCAATTATTACTTTCAAAAATATCAATATTATTTTTTTCTTTTTTATTGTTATTTATTTCTAAAAGCTCACTTCTATCCCAGCTTTTAAAACTCCAATTAGATTTATCATCTAAATTTAAAGTTATATCTCCATTACCAATATTTCTTATGGCATCTCCATCTTTATGTTTTGTTAAAGCCATGCCAATCCAATCTAAATAACTCTTTCCCTTTAAAACATTTCCAGGGTTTATTCTATTATCCTCTGAAGAAGCTGAAGCTTTGCACCAATTTTCACAAGACTTTTCTAAATCTGATACAGCACCAGTTATAATTAATTTTTCCTTAGCTCTTGTAAAGGCAACATAAAGTATTCTCATTTCCTCTGATAAAACTTCTAATTCACATTTTTTCTTTATAGCATGCTTTTGTAGAGTATCATACTTTATCCTCTTCTTAACATCTATACAATTTGTTCCTATGCCTAAGGTTTCATGAAGAAGTATATCTTCTCTTAAGTCCATCTTGTTAAATTGCTTTCCTGTTCCCCCTAATATAACAACTGGGAATTCTAGCCCTTTACTCTTGTGAATACTCATTATCCTTACAACATTCTCATTTTCTCCAAGAATCTTTGCACTTCCCATATCTCCAGAAGACTTTTTAAGCTTATTTATGAAGTTTATAAAATTAAATAATCCCTTAAAACTAGTTGATTCATATTGCTTTGCTCTTTGGAATAGTATTCTTAAATTTGCCTGACGTTGAACTCCATTTGGCATTGTTCCAACATATCCATAGTATGATGTATCCGAATATAAGAACCAAATAAATTCATCTATTGGCATATAAGCTGCCTTTTCTCTCCACTTATTTAAATAATCTAAGAAGTACTTACACTTTCCTTTTAAATCTTTAGATATACTTTCATCATAAATTCCATCTACAACTTCCTTTATTATTTCAAAGAAGTATTTATCTCTATTTAATAATCTTAAATCTGCAAATTCTTCAGATGTAAATGAAAATATTGGTGAACGTAAGGCAGATAATATATAAATATCTTGCATTGGATTATCTATTATGTGTAATAAGGCTAATATAGTTCTAATCTCAATAGTTTGAAAATATCCTGTTCCTGTGTCAGCATAAACAGGTATTCCATAAGTCCCTAGTTCATCAACAAAGGTTTCTGCCCAGTTCTTAGTTGCTCTAAGTAGGATAACAATATCCTTGTATTTAATCTTTCTATATTTCCCTAAATCCTTATCAAAAACCATATAGTGACTTCCATCTTCAGGATTCATTAGCTCCTTAATCTTTTTGCCAATTATTCTAGCTTCTAACTGTATGCTATCTAAATCTTCTTCCTCTTCCCCTAGTTCATCATCATCGCTATAATCCTTGTTACCTGCTTTATTTAATATGTTTAGCTCTATATCACCAGCAACCTTTAAATTTTCTATTTCATCTATATATTCTTTCTCTACATTTTCTTCATTTAATTCCCCATAGGAAGCCCCTAGGTTTAAAGCCTCTTTTTCATCATATTCAAGTTCTCCTACAGTATTGCTCATTAGGGTTTTAAAGATATAGTTTACTCCATTTATAATTTCTTCTCTGCTTCTAAAGTTTTTATAAAGCATTATTTTTCTATTAGAATCTTCAAACTCTCTATAATTAATATATTTCTCTAAGAAAAGTTCTGGATTTGCCTGTCTAAACTTATATATACTTTGTTTAACATCTCCAACCATAAATACATTAGGATTTTCTATATCTCTTCTTGATACCATTCCTACAATAGTTTCTTGAATTGTATTACTATCTTGATATTCATCAACTAAAACTTCTTCAAATCTATCCTTAAATTCTAAGGCAACCTGTGAAGGTTTTATATTTCCCTCTTCATCTTTATCTATTAATATTTCTAAGCAAAGATGCTCTAAGTCATTAAAATCCAAAATATCCTTTTCTCTTTTTTTATCTCTATACCTATTAGAAAATTCAATTACTAAACCACTTAAACATTTCATTAATGGATACATCTTTTTCATGCCTAAAACAGCTTCTTCTAAAGAAGTTTCAAAAACATTATCCCTTAAATTCTCTATTATTTTTTTACTTTCATCTCTAAGGCTTTTAGTTTTTTCTAAGGCTTTTTCATCATCAACACTAGCTTTTCTAACTGATTTTAGTCTTCCAAAACTTGCTCCCATAAGCTTATTATAAAACTTTACTATTCCTTCACTTAAAGCAATTTTAAGCTCTTCAACTTGAATTATTTCAGGATTTATATTCACTAAATAAGGCTCAAGTCCTCCACCCATTTCAGCTATATCTCTTGCTTGAGTAAGCATTGAATAGGCATTATTTAAATCTAAAATTATACTTTCCTTTAAGACCTCTATCCACTTCTTACCTTCAAGTTCCTCTATAGAATTTATGCTAAATTCCTCTACCTTATCCTTTAACCAAGTCTCTGGCCAAGGACCACTCATTATAAAATTATAGAATTTTAATATTATGCTATTTAAATTATCATCACTTTTGCTTCCACCATAAGCCTCAACTAAATCTTTAAAGCACTCATCATCTTTAGCATACATATCTTCAAAAAGATCTGCTAAAATATCTTGCTTTATAAGCTCACATTCTGTTTGATCTCCTATTCTAAACCCTGGTTCTAAGTCTATTAAGTGGAAATTATTTTTTATAACCTCTAAACAAAAAGAATGCATAGTTGTTATACTAGCTCTATTTAAAAGAGCTAATTGTCTTTGAAGCACTTCAGAACTAGGATCCTTCTCCAAAGCTTTAGATATCGCATCACCTATTCTCTCTCTCATTTCAGAGGCAGCAGCATTAGTAAATGTAACAACTAGTAACTTATCTATATCAACAGGATTTTCACCCTCTGTTATCATTTTTATAATTCTTTCAACTAATACAGCAGTTTTTCCTGAGCCAGCTGCAGCCGCTACTAAAAGGTTGCATTTTCTAGTATTTATAGCTAATTCTTGTTCTTCAGTCCATTTAGTCCCCATTTACTTCACCACCTACTTTTTCATTTATACTCTTCCATATCTCTTCATCTTTTTTCTTTGGAATAACTTTATATCTATTGTCTTCTAAACTAGAATCAAACTGGCATATATGTGAGTAATTACAATAATCACACACTATATTTTTATTTTCTTTACATGGTTCTATATCAATTTTACCTTCTATCATGTTTTGGCATATCTCAACCATTTTTTCATTTACATACTTTCTTAATAATTCAAACTGCTCAATGGTTATTAAAGCTTTGTTTTTTCCTAAATCTCCTGCCTTTTTCATGTTTGCAGGTATTATAAGAGAGTGTGTTCCAGGTTCTAAAGTATTATCCATTGCCTTAACAACTTTTACGTCATCTAGTAAAAGCCCTTCTAATTTTAACTCTTTTAAAACCTCACTTTTTATTTCTTCTTCTGTTAAATCTCCCTTAGACTTTAATATAGGGTCATCTATTCTAAAATAAAGTATTGCCCCTGGCATAGCTTGATTTTCAACTATATTTTCTGAATTATTTATAAGGGCATCTAAATAAACTAAAAGTTGCATTTGAAGTCCATTATAAAATTTATTTAAATCAAACTTTTTAGAACCAGTTTTATAATCTATAATTCTTAAATAGGTTTCACCATCTAAATTTAATTTATCAACTCTATCTATTCTTCCATTTAAATAAAAACTTTCTCCTGAAGGAAGGTCTAGTTTTATTGAGTTCACATCTTTAGAAAATCCAAAGGCCAATTCATTTTTATAAATTTCAAAGTCACTTCTTTTCATCTGTTCACTAATTACCATAACTGATTTTGTAAGAATTCTTTTAAATCTATCTGTAAAATAAGAATATCTCTTTGAACTATTTAATATGGATGACTTATTGTTTTTAACCTGATTATCAACTAAAGAATTTATTATGTTTCTGCAATTCTCCTTGCTTAAATCACTCCATTTTAAATCTTTTTCTTTAATTTCATTGGTAAACTCATCTAATATTTCATGCATAAAGCTACCTAAATCAGGCGCTGTAAACTCATATATTTTTCTGTCCTTAGCTTTTAATCCATATTGTATATAGTAAGCAAATGGACACTGGGCATATCTTTCTAATCTTGAAACGCTTAGTGAAATTTTATTTTTATTATCTTCATAAAGCTTTTTAGCCTTTTCTTTTGAAATATTATTTTCTAAATTAGTGTATTCAAGTCCCTTCTTTACATACTCTATTCTTTCTTTCCACTTAGGTTCTCTTAAATACCAATCATAAACATATTTCCAATAGTCCTCTATTTCAGCACCATCATAATTTTTTCTAATTGCTATCATAAGCTCATTTAAAGTAGGAAGCTTAGCAGAAATTTTCTCATACTTATCATTTACTAATTTAAAGCCTTCACTTTCTTCCTTTACATTTGGAAGTATCTTTTTAAGTCTATGAACTATAATAGAAGGTCTTTGAGATTTACCTTCAAAATCTGCTAAAGGATAAGTAACAACTAAGTATTCCTCTGCTATGGTAAAGGCTGTATAAACTAAAAACTGTTCTTCAAAAATTTTAGTTCTAGTATCTGAAGCTAGTGAAATCCCTTTTTCAAGTAAAATGTCTCTATCATTATCTGATAATATTCCTTCTTCTTTGCTAGCTGAAGGGAGTACCCCATCATTTACTCCTATAATGTATAAAGCCTTTGTTCCTCTACTTTTTATTCTTGTTATATCTCCTATGTTTACTTGATCTAAAGCTACAGGAATTAATCCCATTTCATACTGAGATAATCCAATATTTAATACCTTCATAAATTCATTTAAATCCATAACTTCATTTCCTAGAACATCAACTGCCTGCTCTAAAACATCTATGAAAATATCTCTTACTTCAGAATATTCCTTTGCCTCAATAGCCATATCATTTTCCTTGAAATAATCAACATATTTATCTATGGTATCCATAATATCTAATTTAGAGTCTAAAAATTCATATAAAATTGTGGCAAATTCATTTAAGGTTTTCTTTCCTTTGCACTGTTTATTAAACTCATCTAAAGGAGTTACTATAGTCTCTCTAATATCATTTAATCTCTCTAATCTTTGCTTATTTTCCTCTGATATCTCTTCTTCTTTTAAAATGCTAGAACTATAGTTAACCCATTCTTCCATCCACTTTTTACCCTTTATTCCATAGGCCAATACATAGTTTTCTAGTTCATCAATAAGCTCTGCTCCTTCAACCCCTCTAAACTCTTTAATAAGTCCAGTTTTAAGATATTTAAACATACTTTCATAAGTCCAATTTTTGCTTATTATATCTACTGCTGAATTTATAAAAACAATAAGTGGATTACTAGCTATATCTATCTTTTTGTCTATATAATAAGGAATCTCATACTCTGCAAAAATAGCTGATACAACCTTCTCATAATTATCTACATCTCTGCATATTACTGAAATATCCTTAAATCTGTATTGCTTCTCTCTAACAAGTCTTAATATATCCTTAGCTACAAACTCTATTTCATCATAGTTATTATTTGCTCTATAAAGCCTTAAACTATTATTTTTTCCTCTATACTGTTTAAAAGGATATGCATAGAGCTGTCTCTCTATATGTGCTAATTCCTTATTCTCTTTGAATCTATAGGGAATATCTTCATTTAGATTAATATATCCATTAAAAGCAACTCCTTCTTCTTGTATTAAATTCATTAATCTTTTTTCTGTATTTTTTGTAGCAACAAAAAGATCACTTTCCCCTTTAGGTGAATTTACCTCATCTATGGATAAAGTTATGTTAACACTTTTAGCTCTTTTTAATAATTTTCCTATAACACTTAATTGATTTGGAGTAAAGGAACTAAACTCATCTATCCAAATTTCAGCTCCATCATATAAAGAACATCCATCTAATTTTTCATTTAATAGTAAAAGTTGATCCTCTTCATCAACATATCCCTCATGAAGTCTTGAGTTAAATTCATTAAAAACATCCTTTAATTCTTCCATCTTCATTTTTAGATTTTCATCTTCTATTTCATTAATAGTTAAATCCAAAACTTCATTATTAACATTATACTTTTTAAACTCAGTTATTGTTTTTGATGCTATGTCTATAAAGCCCTTTTGTCTAGAAGCATTTTTAAACACAGTCATATTATCCCCTAAATCTTCTAATACCTTAAAAATAAGCATGCTTTTACCAGCATCCCCCATAATAGTTCTAGTTGCTCCTCCACATTCATTAAAAACATTGTGAGCAAGTCTTTTAAAACTAAGAACTTCAGCATTTAAAACATACCTTTCTCCTATAGCACTTAACACTTTATTCTCAGTCTGAAAAGTAAATTGTTCTGGAACAAGTAAAATTAATTTATTGTTAGGTGAATTATTTATTTTCTTTTTTATTTGATTTATACAAAAAGTACTTTTACCAGTACCTGCTCTTCCATATATAATTTTTAAGCCCATATTTACACCTCGAAATTTATTTATATATTTCCAAATTATTACCTCTTATAATAACATTTTATACTTAATTATGCCTTTTAAATAGCAATATGACAAAAAAAATATATAAGGTATTTTATTATAGAAATAGATTACAATACATTATATAATAATGGTGAAATCATAAATAATCATAAAGATGGTTATTAACCAATAAGGGGTGTTTTAAATGAAAATAGGTGATACTTTCAAAAAATTTATGGATACTACAGCTGAAATTGAAACTAAGCTTGGCAATCCAATGGCATGTTTTCTTGAAGAGCAAGAGAGAGAAGAAAAAGAGAAAAAAGCACACCATAAAGAAGTAAAAGCTAAGGGGAAAAATGATAATTAAAATATAATTTATTAACATAAAAATTGAAATTATCAACAGAAAATATAAAACTCTAATGTTTTTTGTGTATAACATTAGAGTTTTTTCTTTAATAATTTTCTATTCTAATAGGTCCACCTATAATATCTCTTCCAACAAAAAGTGATCCCTTTTCATCAGCCTTTATTGTCCACTTTATAAGTGAAATCTCTCCACGCTCAATTTCTATAGCTGTAATAGTTCTAGGTAATACACAGCACCCTATGTTAAAGTATGTTGATTCATTCCTACTCTTAGGAAATAGTGTTTTATGCGTATGTCCTAAAATAACTCTAGTTTTATTTTCCTCTGCCCACTTGCTTATTTTCTCATCAAATAAATTTCTTTTATTATTACTCTTTGCAGGACTTGTAGGATCTTTAAACCCCATAAAAGCTTCTAAAATAGCCCAGACATATCTCACTAAAAATTTTGATAAAAATGCTAATTCATTATTTAAAAAGTCTATTTGATGACCATGAATTACAAAAAAATCTTTTTTACTTTCTTCATGCACTAGTACTAAAGATTCATATATCTTTAAAGTACTATAAAAATCTGAAGCAGAGTGATTAAATCTATTTCTTCTCTTGTTTTTCCTTAAAAATTTTATTTTACTCTTATCCTTATCATGATTTCCATATATCATATAAAGTCTATTTTTTTCTTTAAATTCTTCTAAAACTTCATAGATTTCATAATTCATATCATATATCTCTTGTATATCTTTAAACTTCCATAATTCATCACCATCTCCAACTTCTATATAGGTAAATTTATTTTTATAATAATATCTTATAGCTGATAGATAAATGTTAATATTAGGAGCTAAACTATCTTTATATGTGCCATCTCCCCTATGACAATCACTAAATAAGACTATTTTAGAATTACTATTAAAAATAATTTCCTTAGAATTATTTTTAATATCATTTAGTTTTTCAACTTTCATTCATAACTCCATAAAATACTGCTTCATATATATTTATATTTTTCTTGGATTAATATATGCTCTGTGATAAATAATTTAAACTTTATTGAAAATAAATCTAATTCAAATCAATTTTCTTAGGAATAATACTATGTTAATTAGTTAAATTTCATAAAAATTCTTTATTTTAATTACTCTTAATTACTCAAATTCAAATTTATGGTATAATATTTTTTAATTAAGGAGGGGAAATCTATATGAGTATATTTCTTTATTTTATATTTTTTACTTTTATTATTTATATATTACTTACTGGATTTTTTAAAAAGGTTTTTAAGGAGGCTTTTATCGAACTTTTAAATGAAGACAATGAAAAGCTTAAGCTATTTATTAAGGAATGTCTTAGAGAACATGACTTCTCTAAAAGAAATAAAAATTAAGCAAAAAAAGCATCTAGTAAAACTAGATGCTTTTGGCGGAGAATCCGGGATTTGAACCCGGGCGCCGGTTGCCCGACCTACTCCCTTAGCAGGGGAGCCTCTTCAGCCACTTGAGTAATTCTCCACTTGTGGCGGAGAGAATGGGATTCGAACCCATGGTACGCTCACACGCACGCCGGTTTTCAAGACCGGTGCCTTAAACCAACTCGACCATCTCTCCATGTTTGACACATTTATTATTATATCATTTTCATTTTATATGTCAACTACTTTTTTATAAAAAAAGATACTATTTTTTATTCCATTATAGTATCTTTTTTCTTAATAATTATTTTAATGGTATCTTCATAAATAATACCCAAGTAAATACTGTTAAAAGAAATCCTATTATATTTAATATTAATAGTAATTTACCTTCATTGTGCTTTTTAAAAGCTATGTAACCAGCAATAATACCAGGAATTGAAAAAGGTAATCCTACAATAAAAAAGTATAGTGCTGCAAAAATACTACTCCACCCTAAATATAAAGATAGTGTATATGCTGTTGATCTTTTTGGTTTTTTAGGTCTAACTGGCCCTGATGATCCTTTCAAAATATCTCCTCCCAATAAAATTCATATAATTAAATTATACATTTTTAACTACAAACAAGATTATATTATCTATAAATTTTATATTAACAATTTTTGTATTTAATAAATTATAAAAATATTTTGCTTAAACCTGTTTTTTAAGACTTATTAATTACATAAAGAAGTTTATCTAAAATACTTTATAAAGTAAATGTCTCTTCAAATTATTTTTTATTTTACATTAAACATAAATAAAAGCACCTAGTAAAACTAGATGCTTTGGCGGAGAATCCGGGATTTGAACCCGGGCGCCGGTTGCCCGACCTACTCCCTTAGCAGGGGAGCCTCTTCAGCCACTTGAGTAATTCTCCATAATATCCCATTTTTATTTTTTATAAAAAAAATGGCGGAGAGAATGGGATTCGAACCCATGGTACGCTCACACGCACGCCGGTTTTCAAGACCGGTGCCTTAAACCAACTCGACCATCTCTCCGCGGTACGATAATTATTATATCAACGGTTTAAATTTATGTCAATACTTTTTTTATAAAAAAATAAAAATAAAAGATACTATATTTTATTTAAATACAGTATCTTTTATATAAAATTTAAAACCTATACAAAAATAAGTTTATTATCTATCCTTACAGCAATATTTGCAACCACATCCAGGTCTTCCTGGTTTATCAGGTTTTTCTGGTCTTTCAGGTCTTTCATTATTTTTGCATTTTTTATAGCATTCAATTGTAGCAAATAAGTGTTTAAAAGCTTCAAAAACTGTCTTGTCTAATTCCCTATCTAGTTCCATTGCTTCACAGAATAAAGATTTTTGTTTTTTTCTTAAACATTCTAATCTTTCTTCTAATTCATCAATTTCTTTTTGAATATATTTTACACCTTCAAGTTTTTCTTCAACTGCTTCATTAAGTTCAGCAGATTCTCTAGTTAACTCTTCAGCTACTTTCTCTAACTTTCTACATTTATGACAATTATCCTCATATTTATCCCAATTACATTCACAATTACATTTATAGTTATATTTACAATTGTCCATAATAATTACACCTCACTTTTATTTCACCTAATTTATACTATGTTAATGATTTATTTTTTGACACAAAAAATAAAAAAAACGGTATTAAAAATACCGTTTTTTTAACTCTATACTAAACTTATTTATTTTAATATATAACTATAAATCTAATTATATATTTCTTCTAAAAGAAACTATATTATTTTAGTAAATCACATCTCATATATTCTTTTAAAGCTTCTGGTATAACTACTGATCCATCTTCTTGTTGATAGTTTTCTAATATAGCAGCTACAGTTCTTCCAATAGCAACCCCTGATCCATTTAATGTATGAACAAATTGTGGTTTTTCCTTTGGAGAATTTTTATATTTAATGTTAGCTCTTCTAGCTTGGAAATCTTCAAAGTTTGAACAACTTGAAATTTCAACATATCTATTGTAGCTTGGCATCCAAACTTCTATATCATATTTTAATGCAGCAGTGAATCCTAAATCACCTTTACATATTCTAACTATTCTATATGGTAATCCTAAACCTTGTAATACAGATTCAGCATCTTGAACTAATTTATCTAATTCTTCATAGCTTTGCTCAGGTTTACAGAACTTAACTAACTCAACTTTATTAAATTGGTGTTGTCTTATAAGACCTCTTGTATCTCTTCCTGCTGAACCAGCTTCTGCTCTGAAACAAGCACTATATGCAGCATGTTTTATTGGAAGTTTATCTCCCTCTAAAGTTTCATTTCTGTACATATTGGTTACAGGAACCTCAGCTGTTGGTATTAAGAAATATCCATTGTTTTCTACTTTAAAAGCATCTTCTTCGAATTTTGGAAGCTGACCAGTACCAGTCATACTATCTCTATTTACCATGTATGGTGGTAATACTTCAGTGTATCCATTTTCAAATGTGTGTTTATCTAAGAAGTAGTTTATTATAGATCTCTCTAATCTAGCACCCATTCCTTTGTAAACTGTAAATCTTGATCCAGCAACCTTTCCACCTCTTTCGAAGTCTAAAAGATCTAAATCTGTTCCTAAATCCCAGTGTGCTTTTGGTTCAAAGTTGAATTTAGTAGGTTCTCCCCATCTTTTTATTTCAACATTGTCCTCATCAGTTTCCCCTTCTGGAACAGCTGGGTTTGGTATATTAGGGATTCTTAGCATGATGTAGTTAATTTTATCGTTTAACTCAGCAACTTTAGCATCATCAGCTTTTATTTTATCCCCTATTTCTCTCATTTCAGCCATTACTTCTGTAACGTCTTCTCCAGCTTTTTTTCTCTTTGGAATTTCAGCTGATACTTCGTTTCTTTGTTTCTTTAAAGCCTCAACATCAACTAAAATTTTTCTTCTTTCTTCATCTAAAGCTATAACTTCGTCTATAACATTTACATCAAAGTCTTCTCCTCTATTAGATAAAGCTTTTTTCACTTCTTCAGTATTACTTCTTAACTTTTTTAAATCTAACATTGCCATTCTCCTTTCAAGAACCTTATTTATATTTAAAATTTTATTAACTAAAAAAATATATAAAAAAGGAGCCTCCATTCCCTATAAAAAGGGACGAAAAGACTCCGCGTTGCCACCCTAATTGATAAAATCAAAAAAAGATTTTATCCTCTTAAAAACTTTAACGGTTAATTCCGTACTGCTCATCACAGTCCCTCACAGGTGGATTCATGAAAATATTGTACTAGTTCACACCAAAACCACTAGCTCTCTGAAAGCAATATATAACATTACTAGCCTGATCAACGGTTTATTATTAATTTAAACATAATATATAAAAAATATACTTTAATATTTGCTTTTTGTCAATTCTTAACTATCTTTTGGTAGATTTTTTGTGCATATAATGTCTACGCCAGTATTCATTATATTTTTGCACACCACATTTCCACTTTTAGTTGGCACTCCAACATATAATCTACTTAAAACATTTGAAAAATCAATCCACTTAGATATCTCAACTGGTTTATTACTTTTTACAGGAACTACATTATATTTTTTAGATCCTCTAACTCTTACCACACTAGTAAATATATCTTTATGCATTAAACCACCCCTTTAGACTCTATCAAATTCCTTAATTCTAGATGCTAAAACCTTGGAATTCTTTGAATCCTCAACTATTTCTGTTGGCTTTTTTTCAAGCTCTCTTGCTAATATATTTATTATTTTGCTTATACAGTAAGCTCCATGACAAGTTCCAAAGGTAGCACCTGTTCTTCTTTTTACACCCTCAACAGTTCTTGCCCCTAGTGGACGTCTTATGCAGTCTACAATTTCCCCTTCACTAATACCATTACAAAGGCATACTATCTTTCCATATCTCTTATCTAAGGATATAAGTTCATTTCTCTCCTCATTAGATAATTCTCTAAAACGATAGAATTCCCTTCTTTTATCTACAAAGTTTTTATTTAAACTGCAATTTAATTTATCTATTATCTCATCGCATATTATCTTAGATACAGCTGGGGCTATAGTAACCTCTCCATAGTGATTACCCATAACCTTTATATATCCTTTATTTTTTCTACTATCATCTATAATCAGTCTATCCTGATTGTGATTATCATAGAAAATATCCTTAACATGCTTTCTACTAATGCTATTTATCATTTCTTTAGCTATTTTTAATGACTTCATAAATCCTAATGAATTATTTGAGTTTATACCTATTAAAGTATCTCCATTAACAGTATTCTTTTGAATTATAAACTCCTCTTCATTTTTTAATTTAACAACTATATTTGATGTTTTCTCTTTTATTTCATCATTTAATAATAGGTAATATGTTTTTAAAGCATTTTTTTGTTCATAATCCTTATCTTGATCTATAGTATAGTGTTCACCTGGAGTTGTATTTATAACAAATCTACAAGTAAATTTATTCTTATTCGTAGTTACTTTAAAGCCTTTAGCTATGCTTTGAATATCTAAAACTATTTCCTCTAATCTAAAGCTTACTCCATTATCATAAGCTATTTCAGCAAATCCTATGGCTAAATCATATGGACTTGTAACAGCTATATTTTCTGAATACATAGCTTTCTTTATTTCACCTTTATAATTAGGTTCTATTTCTCTTGCTCTTTTTTCATCAATTAAATAAATATTATTTATTCCTCTTGATTTAGCTCTCTTATAGTTCTCTTCAATTATTCTAACTGTTTCATCATTATCAGCTATAGTTAAATGTCCTACCCTCTTAAATGGAACATTTAATTTTTTAGTTATTTCAGGTAACATCATGTTTCCCATATTCTCTAAGTAACTCATTAAATTGTCCTTACATTCAGAACCGTCATATACAATTGCTGTATTAACAAAGGAAACATCATCTGCAATATCAAAATCCTTCTCTATAAGAGCTATATTTAAGTTATACTTTGATAACTCATACGCAACAGAGCATCCTATGATTCCTCCACCTAATATCAACACATCATAATCCATATGTTTCACCCCTAGCTCTTAGATATATTCCACTAAAAATTATATCATAAAATATATATACTATTGTAATCATTCCTAAAATTATAGCAATATAAAAAAAGAGTATTCAAGTAAATTTCTATAAAATCTTAATAAATTAAAATTAGAAAAATCTACTTAAAATACTCAAATTTATTTTATATAAATTACAATATGAAATTTAACTAGTCCTTAGTTATTTTTTAAGAACTAATAATTAATTTACTATTGTGACATTTTGTTTAAAACATCTCCTAATTTATTTATAAATTCTCCATAAGTTGCCCAATCTCCATTTTTTTGAGCCTCTATAGCTTTATTAAATAAATCAGCAGCTTCCTTTACTCCACTCTTATCTGAAGTTATTTCATTCTTAGGAGTTTCATCCTTATTTGAGTTTTTATTCTCTTCAGATGAATTATAATTAAATAGTTTTAAAAGTGCCTTTTCTATATTTTCTTCTATAACTATTTTATCTCCATTAGAAAGAATTACTCTTTTCATTTCAGGCATACTATTTTCTGAATTTGCCTTTAAATAAATTGTATTTAAATATAGTAATGAATCTTCTATAGGAACAATAATTATATCACCATATATAACCTCTGATCCTTTCCCAGCCCAAAGACTTATTTCCTTAGAAATGTTAGGATCCTGTTGTATTCTATTCTTAAATAAAATTGGACTATATATAGTTCTTTGAGGAGGGAATTTATACATAACTAGTTCTCCATAGTTATCTCCATCCATTCTAGCTCCTAAAAGTGCTACCATGCTTTGTTTTCCTCTCATATTAAAATAATCTAGAAGCATCATTTCAACATTTTCTTCATCTGGTAATTTCGTCATAAGATAAAGGCCTTCATTTTCAGCTTCATTATTTTTATTTTCTTTTGCCTTATTAAGAATAGATTCTTCCTTCACTTCATCTCCTTGACTTAGGTTCTCTCCTCCATGCTTAACAACCTCTAGTGATCTATCCCATAAATCTTCCTCAGTAAATAGTTTAATAGGATCATCTACATGATATTTTGTTAATACCTTACTTTGTAATTCAAATAAGTCTTGAGGATATCTAAAATGCTCCTTTAAATCCTCTGGCATTTCTGATAAAGGCTTAAATAAACCTTTATATATTTTTAAATAACAATTAATTATAGGATCATTCTCATCTGTTACATAAAAATCTACATTTCCATTAAAAGCATCAACCACAACCTTAACTGAATTCCTTATATAGTTTACTCCTTCATGAGGCTCTGAAAATGGGTACTTATCTGTTGATGTATATGCATCCATCATCCAAACCAATCTTCCATCATGAACTACTATATATGGATCACTATCATAAGTTAAAAATGGAGCTATTTCTTGAACCCTCTTAACTATATTACGATTAAGAATTATTCTACTTTCTGAAGTTATGGAACTAGACATTAATATTTTAGGATTTCTTTCATAAATACTAAATAACACTCTATTAAAAGGTGTCATCTTTAATCCACCAGTTCCATTATAATTAAATGTATTTTCAGTATCTCCTGTTGGATAGTCAAACTCTCCTCCTTCAGTATTTACAATAACATAATCATTATCACTTTCTCCAAAATAAATTCTTGGATTTTCAAGATTAATATCTGTTGTATTTACTGTTGGTATATCTTTCATAACAAAGTCAGGTTGTCCAAATTCTGTTACACTATTAACCCTACTCATAGCTAAGCCATACCCATGGGTATATCTAAGATGCTTATTTTGCCATGTAGTCATAGAATCTCTGTTTATTTCCCATGGAGATACAAATACTTGAGTATATTTGCCATTTATATTATATCTATCTGTGTCTGCATCATTAAATTCATAATAATTTTTTATAAGTTGAACTTGCTGATAAAAACTTAATAAAGGTCCTGTTGAATTAACCTTTAGGTTTTCAATGATATCTTTATTATCTTCTAATTTTTCACTAGTTATATTTTCGTTTGGTTCCATTTCTTTAACTTCAATCTCATCAATATTAAAAGCCTTTTTAGTAGCATCAATACTATATGAAATATAAGGTTTTTCAAGTTCCATTTCATTTGGTTTAACTACAAACTGTTGAGTAAAAATGGCTACTACAGGCTCTAAAACAATAAGTACAGCAATTGATGCAATTGATATTATAATAGGTCTAAATTTAAGCTTTAAAATTGAAATAAAAACTACTATTGAAGATATTACACAAGCTACAGCTATAACCTTATAAAATATCATTGTTATTTTAACATCTGTATAACCAGCTCCATAGGATACTCCTCTAGTACTATAAACTAAATTATATGACTTTAATAAATAGCTACACCCTATAAGCAGTGATAATACTGAAGCCAAAACTGCTAGTTGTTTTCCTGCAAACTTTCTTATTCCATAAGTTTTACTATTTATATTTATAACGTTATCCTTGTTTTGATAAATTTTATCTTTAAACCCTAAAGCTAAATATATAATAACTGTTATAAGAACTAAAATAATTATTAGGGAAATAGCTGTACTAAAAAGAGACTGTACTAAAGGTAATTTAAAGACATAAAAAGATATATCCTTATTAAAAATAGGATCTACTTCTCCAAAAGGAACCGCATTAGTAAATTGAAGAATTTTATACCACTGAGTTGTGGCAGTAGCTCCAGCTCCTAATATTGATATTACTAAATTTGATAATAAAAAGTACTTCTTAACTGACTTAAACTTAGTATCACCTACCAAGCTTCTAATACTTTTTCTCAAAGTAAATAAATATATAGCTATTACACAAAAATATAAAATAAATATAGGTACAAATAACTTACATATAGCTATAAGCTTAGTAAAAAATACATTTAAATATCCTACTTCCTTAAACCATTGAACATTAATAATAAAATTAGTTGAAACGAAAAAAACTACAACTAGAAGTAAGATACTAATAAGAACTGTATTAAGTATCTTATTTTTCAAAACTTCCCCTCCTTAAATTTTGACATTTCATATATATAAAATAAAACTTCACTAAAACTAAAATTCATATAAGTCTTAAATCTAAATAATATAATTTATATAGAGTTTTAATCTAAGCAATATAAGTTATATAAATCTTTAACTAAAATAATATAAGTTTATATAGAATATTCTTTAGATTATAGCTTATTTTCTAGACATAAAATTTATATGAAGTATTATCCTTATAATTAAAGTTAAAGTAAATTATTTAACTCCACAGAATATAAATTGAAATTATTTCAACATAATTTATACTGAATATTAGCTTTAATAAAATTTATTTAAAAACTATGCACCTATTATTAAAATTAATTCATATCATCAGCTTCTTTTAATATACATAGCAATATGTTTTCACTAGATTTAATAGAGTGATGTCCTCTAATTGCTTCTACAAACTCCTTATCATAATCATCTTCCCTTAGATAATCAAATGCCTTATCACCATGATTATAATAAATATATATTGGTTTTACATTTTGAAATTTACTTATTCTATTTTTAGATATTTTTTTACCTAACACTAAAAATGACTTTGTCATTATATTTAAAGGATAATATAATTTTCCTATGTCATGTAATAATCCTAGCTTAGAAAAAATTTTTAATTCACTCTCTAAATTTATTCCTTTCCTCTTAGCTAAATTAACACAATCCTTAGAAACCTTTATAGAATGTAACTGTTCTCCTTTTTTCAATCTCTTAAATAAGCTAAACTCATAATCATTTAAGATTGATCTTACATAACTATAATCTAACTCTTTAAAATTTGCAGAAATAGCCCATAAAAATTGCTTTATTCTATACGACATCTTTAGGTATTCACCTTCTATTCTCATTAAAGATATTAATACTGTAAATTATACCATATAAAGATAATTATTATATATTATCTTTCCGTTAAAATATTTATCCACTAAATACTCCCTATATGTAGATAACTTATTTGTTTTCTGTGGATAACTTGTTATTCTTTTTAAAATTTTGTGGAAAACTTTTAAGATTAGTTAAATCAATAGATTTATTTTAGATTTGAATATATTTAAGAAAAATAAAAAAACTCTAAACAAATGTTTAGAGTTTATGGTGGAGGTAAGGAGATTCGAACTCCTGACCCCCTGCGTGCAAGGCAGGTGCT
>OCJX01000083.1_pt1 | contig 85796 bp, 85 predicted proteins | sample 1480911 | NCBI WGS metagenome assembly OCJX01 (sample SAMN05301500, study PRJEB22388) | human gut metagenome | isolation source: Infant 2 DOL 22 gut | host: Homo sapiens | place: USA: Pittsburgh, Magee-Womens Hospital of UPMC | collected 2013/2014 | reverse complement strand
CTGCTCGAGACCGGCGGGTTCAGACCCCAACTACACCCTGGATTCGGATGAGCCAGTTTGGGGATGGACGCCAAGATCAAGAAAGACGGTTAGGAGCGGGCCTTCAGCAGCTGCTCCATCACCTCATCACCGGGCGTGGTGCCGGAATAGTCGGTGGTGCAGGTAGCGCGCACGATCTCGAAAATCTCATACCAATACACATTCGCCTGCTTACCAAACGACTGCGACATGGCGACGAATGGGGAGGCGATCGCAGCACCGGTCGTCGGATACTTGCCCAACAGGCCGAACTTCGAGATTGCCTGCTCGCACTGCACATAGCGCGCGAATGCCTGCGCGTACTGCTCAATCAGGCGTTTAGAGACGAACTCGGTACAGCCGCGCGCGTCCAGCCACTCCCAGGTCGCGCGGTAGACAAAGTCAGCGCCCAGTGGTTTACCGTCACGCTGCTCAGCGCTTAGGTACTCACCCGGCTCAGGCATCGCCTCCCCAGCAAGCACCGCCCCGTCACCAATATCGGTGCCGTTCAGGTCGAACACATCCAGCTCGGCTGGGGTCGAAAGTCGTGTGGCTGGCCGACCGGCTGCGAGCCTGTCGTTCAACGCATCCGGTTTCGCGCCAGCGCGCACCCTGCGTCCGCCACGGTTGGTGCCGTCACGAGCCATGCGTCCTCCAGTACGATAGGAAGTGGTGGATAAAGGTAGGTAGACATGGAAAACGTAGTTGTAGTCTGGGAGGAAGACCTTCCCTATACTCCCTCACAAATCTGGCAAGTCGTCACGGATTTAACGAACTGGCAATGGCGCAGCGATCTATCAGACTGCACGATCACTGATGAACAAAGCTTTATTGAGACTCCGAAAAAGGGAAAACCTATAAGGTTTCGTATAACCCGCCTGGAACAACCTCACATCTGGGAATTCCGCATGGATTCACCAACTCTGATTGGCACATGGCAAGGCACCTTCGATCCGAACGAAAATGGTGGCTGCCGAGTCAAATTCACCGAAGACGTCACCCTTCGAAACAAACTAATTCCAAACTGGATAGCAAAGCGATTCCTCACTGCCTATCAAACCCAGTACTTCCGTGACCTAAGAGCTGAACTTCAATCACGCTACGACTAGTCCATGTTTTAACATCAGTTATCGTCACGAGCGGAAGTCCCGCATATCCCCAGTCCGAGGCTTATTCCACCACTTTCGCCCCTCCTTTGCGGTGAGCGTTCCCTGCGAAGTCTGCGCGCTTGGGGGGTTAATACCCCGTTTGATTCCAAGATTTTGTGCACGGTTGGCCCCGCCCGCTGACCTGTCCGAGCGTCGTAGAGATCGAGAGGCCCCAACCCCCTCGCCAGCGCCGCCAGGTTACCCCGTGTCTGCCGATCAGCACCGAGGTGGGCATCTTTGAGGTTTCGCAACCTCGGCGCGACGTGGCGCAGATTTCAGTAGGTGTAGACCCTCGAGGTCTGCCTCCACCGGTCGCCGTCGAGCGCCGACTGACGGGAGTGGCACGGCTTACACAAACTGCGGAGGTTGGCCTGGTCATGGGTGCCGCCGTGCTCCAACGGGATGACGTGGTGGACTTCCTGCGCCGGGGTGTACCGGCCAGCCGCGAGGCAGTCCTCGCACAAGGGGTGGGCGGTGATGTAGGCGGTACGAATCTTGCGCCAGCGGGCCCCATAACGTCGGTTGATCTTCGGGTCATGCTGCCACTTGCGGTAGCGCTCGTCCTCCGCCTTGGCGTGGGCTTCGCAGGAGCGGGCGTGGGTGAGGTTCGGGCAGCCGGGCTGGGAACACGGACGGGCAGGCTTGGCCGGCATCAGGCACCCCTTTCCCGGACACGGCAAAGCCCCAAGGCGCCCAGCCGATGACCGGGCTTGCCCTGGGGCTTTTCCTACTTTTCAACCACCTACATCATTGCAGGCCCGAAACCCTAAATGCATCCGCAGTTCTTGACACCTTTTGGCGGCTAGGTTCACGCGGCCTGCCCATACAGCGCCGACGCCAGCCGGGCGAGCGCCCGAGACTTCTTCTGGTAGGCGCTGGTGCGCTCCACGTAGAAGTGGTCACACACCGTCTGCACCGCCTCATCCTGAGTACCGTCGCCGAGGAAGAATGCTTCGAGCACGAACCTGTCGTCGTCGGTGAGCAGCTGCCAGGCGGGCAGGAACCACGCCATGTACTCACGCGCCTGGGCGTAGCGGGCACGGTAGATGTCGATCCGATCCAACGTGGCCGCCACCCGCATCTCCCCAGCATGCAGATCCGTGTGGCGGGGCATCCCGTCGAGTTTCGATGAGACTGGGGTGGTGACGTCGTCGTAGGCGGTCTTGATCTGCTCGTCGGTGGTGTCGATGATCTGCCCCATCACGGCGAAGTCCTGCAATGCGCTGATGGCTGCTTTGCGGGTGTCGAGGTATTTGGTCATCACATGCATGACGACTCCTTCCTGCTTATGGTTGTGAGTTCGGTGGCGACCGCGTCGATCAATGCGACCTGGGTCATGTCCTTCGCCTCCAGCGCCTTGAGGACGGCTTGGTCGAGGGTGCCGGTGGCGGTGAGGTGGGTGATGGTGACAGGCTCGGCCTGTCCTTGTCGATACAGCCGGGCGTTGGTCTGCTGATACAGCTCCAAGCTCCAGGTCAGCGAGAGCCACACGAGCAAGTGGCCACCGGACTGCAGATTCAGTCCGTGCCCAGCGGAAGCGGGGTGGATCAGGCCAAGTGGGATGTCGCCCCGGTTCCACGCCTCGATGTCCGCCGACGTCTTCAGTTCGCGGGCTTGTGGGAAGCGACGCTGGATGCGTTCGCGGTCGTGTCGGTACCAGTAGGCGACGAGGACGGTTTGGCCGTTGGCGGCCTCGATGATGTCTTCGAGGGCATCGAGTTTCGCCCCATGCACCTCGACCGTATCGCCGTGCTCGTCGTAGATCGCACCCGAGGCGAGCTGCAGCAGCTTGCCCGACAGCGCGGCTGCGTTCGCCGCATCCACCACCTGCCCATCCAGATCAACCACCAGGTCGGCCTTGAGCTGCTCATACACAGCTCGTTCTCCGGCTCCGAGCACCACGGGCGTGGTCGTCACCGTCAGGTCAGGCAGCGTGAGGTGGTCGGTGGTGCGCATTGACAACGTCATGTCGGCGATAGCGTCGTAGATTTCCTCCTCAGCGCCTGCCCTCGGCTTGTACGTGAACACCTGCATCCCGTTGCGCTTATCCGGCAGGAACCACTTGTCGCGGTAGCGGGTGATGAATCTGCCGAGGCGTTGGCCGCCGTCGAGGAGCCGGAATTGCGCCCAGATGTCCATGAGCCCGTTGGAAGCGGGGGTGCCGGTCAGTCCGACCCAGCGCTTCACGTGTGGACGCATTTTCACCAACGCCGTGAACCGCTTCGCACGGTGGTTCTTGAAGCTGGAGAGTTCGTCGATGACGACCATGTCGAACGGCCAGCTATCGCCGTACTGTCTGACGAGCCAGGGGATGTTTTCCCGGTTGATGACGGTCACCATCGCCGACTTGGCCAGCGCGTCGAGCCGGTCAGCTTTGGTGCCGACCGCGACCGCCACCGATAGACCTTGGAGGTGGTCCCACTTGGCTACTTCGGCTGGCCAGGTGTCGCGGGCGACCCGGAGTGGCGCGACGACGAGCACCCGGCTGACGGTGAAGTAGTCGAGCAGCAGCTGCCAGATTGCCGTCAGGGTGATGACACTCTTCCCGAGTCCCATGCCCAGGAGGATCGCCGCTTCGTGGTGGTCGAGGATGAGCCGCGTGGCGGTCTGCTGGTAGTTATGCGGCCGGTAGCGCATCAAGCACCTCCTTGATGCCGTCCACCGAGTCAACGACCAGCGCGGTGAAGCCGTGGGCGGCCAGTTGGCTCATCCGGCGGCGTTGGATCAGCCGAGGCTTCTTGCCGGGGGCTTTCACTTCGACGAAGACGACCTGGCCTCCCATCAGGCATAGTCGGTCAGGTACGCCCGTGGTTCCAGGGGCAGACAAGCTTCCAGCACAAGCCGCCGGATGCCTCAACGGCCTTCTTGAGCTGGGCTTCAATGTGGTGTTCGTTCATGGTCACTCCTTGAGTGGTTTCCCACGAGGTGACGACTGGTGACGGGTGGATCTGGACTTTTTCTAAAGGCGATATTTTTATGGCCTTAGTAATAGTTCAATACCGATCGTCACCGGTCGTCACCCTCATCGGGTTTAGCTGTTGAATTCGCTGGTCAGAGCCAGTCCGTAGACGTACATGCCATGCTTGGACTTGCGTCGTTCAAACCCGGATTGTTCGAGAGTGGCGTTGAAGTCGACCATCGGCCGAGCCCACCCGCTGGTGGATTGCGCCCACGCTCGGTACTCCTGGTACAGGTCACCGGCGCGTTCGGATAGGGACGGGTCCACCTCGCAGCGGGCGTCGAGGAATTGGGCGAACCAGTTGTTCTCTTCCCGATATGCGCTTGAGGCAGCGACCACTTGGGCGGGTGGGGTGAGCTGGTAGTCCTCGGCGTGGATGAGCCGCGAGCCTTCCATGATCCATGCAAGTACCGCTCCGCCAGCGGTCTCGTAGAGGTGGTCGGCGTAGTTCTTCACATCGGAGCTAATCTCGATGACCGCGTTGAACGGGATCACGATGAGCCTGCGCCAGATGCCCGCATCCATCGCGCCCACCCGGGGCAGGTGATTCGTGTAGAGGATGAGCGTGTGGGATGGGGTGAACGCGAACGGTGCCTTGTATTTCTTCTCCGCGTAGGTCTGGTCGGTGGAGGCGAGTTGCTTGACCGTGGAGGTGGAAAGGCGCATGCCTTCCTCGGACTCTGCGGCGATGATGAGCCGTTTGCCTTTCGCTTCGGCAAGCTCAGGTTTGACGTTCCGGTTCCCGCCAATGGTGAGCACGTCGGCGGACATGTTGCCCGCATACGTGCCGAGCACTCTCGCGATAGTGTTCCACGTGGACTTGCCGTTGCGGCCGTCTCCGTAGGCGATCACGAGGGCTTCGACCATGACCTTCCCGATCGCTGCCAGCCCGACGATCCGCTGCACATACCCGATCAGCTCCCGGTCGGATTGGAAGAACACGTTGAGCGCCCGGTTCCAGATTTCTGCGCCCGTGTCGGTGGGGTCGAGCGCGGTTTGTTTCGTGATCAGATCCAGCGGGTTATGGTCACGTCGGGTGCCGTCACGCACATCCCACGTGCCGCCAGGCGTGTTGAGGAGATACGGGTCAGCGTCCAGCCGGTCTGGGGTGGTCAGCAACATCGGGTGTGCTTCCCTCAGGCAGGAGGTGATCGCCCGGGACTCGCGGCGTTTCAACACAAATGCCTCGTATGCCTTCGCGTCCCCAAATGCCCGGTAGGCGGCCCGCTGCGGTGAGGTGAAACCGCCGAGTGCTTTCGCTTTCGACGATGCGGCGGCGAGCACCGCGTCCGCGCCCGTCACCATGAGCTCGTCGCGGGCTTTCTCCAGCAGATGCCCGGCCTCGGCTAGTTGCCGGTCGGTCAGTTCCTGGGCGATGCCTTGCGCAGCAGGCGCAGACTCAGACCACACACCGCCTTCGTAGACGAGCCAGTCCGTGGCCTCCGTAAACGCCAGACGCGACGAGTATTCTGCGGTGAGCATGGATGCCTGCCCCACATCGGTGAAATCATCCGGCCGCAGGCTCGTCAGCTCCGCGTAGGCTTCCGGCAACAGATACCCCGGCTGCGCCTCAACCTTGGCGGCGAACCTGCACGCCGAGCCCCAGATCGACTCCAACTCGAGATCCCCGAGGGGCGGTTCGCACAGGGACGCTTTCCGGTCGAACAGGTCACGAGCTTGGGCGGTCTGCCCGTAACGGATCAGGACGCGTCCGGCGAAGCGGGAGAGGGTGGCGTTGCGGGAGCCTTCCCCGATCACCTGCGTGGAAGCATCGAACGCGGCGAACACGTCAATCTCGTCCGCCTCATCCAGCCAGGCGTCGAGCAGCCGGTCGCCGTTGTGGATGGTGGTTTCGGGGTTGGTGGTGCCGTAGATGAACCGTCCGGCATCCAACGCCTGCTGATCAAAGAAACCGAACCTGGCCGCCAGGCGGCGCTTCAACCCCGCATAGGTGTCGGCGTCCGTGACCTCGGTGATTGGGAAGTAGACGTGGAAGCGAGGCTTGGCCGACAGCACGCCTTTCGCCTTCTGGTGGTTACGGGAAGTGACGGTCATGAACACCACACCCGCCATCAACTCGGCGAGCTTCTCCGGTGTCACCCAGTTGGATGATTCCTCGGTGTGGTCGTTGTCGATGTCCATCACGACACAGTCCGAGGAGATGAAGCTCGCAGAGGAGCGCCGATCGTTGGCGTAGCAGGCGGCGACGTGATCCAGCTGGACCACCTGCCCTAGTCCCGTCTGGTCGGTGATGTGGTGGTGGTTCGGGTAGTGGTTGTTGTGCGGATTGCCGCTGCTGGTCGCGGCGCACAAGGTGAACGACATCATGCGGGGTGCACCTCCTGAAAGTCGGCGTCGAAAAACTGGACCGGGATGTCCATCTGGTGCGCCCAATCGATCTCGGCACGCATCCCCGCACTGACCCGTCCGATGTAGGCCCACAGCTGTTCGCATTTCGACAGCAGGATGCGGTTGAAGAACATGGCCAGCTCACGGGCATCCGGGTCGGTCTCGTCCATGAACTGCGGGTAGTGCAAATGCGGGGCGAGCGGGATCTGGCGCGCTGACACCGCGAACGCACAGAACCGGCGGGCAAGCACGACATTCGCCTCCACATCGCCGGAATACGGAGAGCAGATGTAGACCAACGGCCGGTACCCGTACTCGGCGCGCTGAATCTCTTTCAGCGCCTTGTAGCAGGTCGGGTCGGGGTATCCTTCGACGTTCTTCTTCGGGATTCCGATATCGAGAAGCGCAGTGGTGGTCATCGGGCGTCCTCGCCTTCACGCTCGATTACCGGCAGCAGGCCACGGGTGTTCTTCAACAGGTCATAGATGAACAGGCGTCCCTTCTGCGTCCAGTACATGTGGGTGCGGGTCTTGCCCTTGTCGTATTCGTGTGTCTTGGACTGGGTGTAGCCCTGCTCAGCGAAGCGGGCGTAGAGGAACCAGCGGCCGGACTGGTGAAACTGCACCTGCTCCTCGCGCAGAATCTGGTTGAGCTTCTTCGCAGAAAGCCCGTAGTCCTTGGCGATCTCGGTGGTGGTGATCAGCGACGGCGACGCCAACACCACGTCGTAGTAGGACACCTTCGGTGCCGCTTCCAGCAGGGCTTGTTCGGCGGCGAGCCGCTTGGCACGCTCAGCCCGCAGAGTGGCGATCGCCCGCTCCAAGAACTCATCGTCAGCCAGCAGCTCGTCAATGGCGTACACGCCGTGACGGCGGATCGACGGGAGTACCTCGTCGAACACCCACGCCTCGAACTGCTCGGCGGCGGGCAGCTTGGAGGAGACAATCAGCCGGTACAGGTCGCCCTCGCTGATGAACCTGACCTGCTGGATGCCACCAGCCGTCTCAAGGGGGTAGTGATTCACGACCCCCTTACAGTGACGCGCCAGGGCATCTTTCGTGTTGGCGTAGCCGAGGGCGGTCGCCACGTCCCGGCCGCAGAACAGGATCTGCCCGCCGGAGGTGATGGTTCGGATCGTGCCGAACTCGTGGTTGGTGAACGCTTGTAGCGCTGTAGCCATGACCAGCTCCTTTTCTGAGAGCCGGGTAGACAATCACGGGCGCGGGATGCGCCAGGCTCTCACCTGTCAGGCGCGGCAGGCACCGAAACCGGACACGGCGGGAGGAAGGCTCTCGCCCATACGCCCCCGAGGTCCGGCGAATCCGGACGGGTCAGAGGGCACACTGGTGTGTGTGAACGTACCGATGGCTCCGTGCCCCGTGCTCTTGCTTCGGCGTCATCAACCAGGTAGCCTTGTTGTCGACATGACCGGTTCCGCTGCCCGCCTCGGTGGGAGTCCAGGGCCGGTCTTCGTTTTTCGTATCAAACAGGGGTGCGCGTGGAGCAGGTGAAGCAGTTCAAGACCTACGGTGAACAGGTCGAATTGCTTCGTCAGCGTGGGATGCGAGTGAATGATCTCGAGCATGCTGAGACGCTCCTGGCGCGATTGAACTACTACCGTTTGTCCGGATACTGGTACCCGATGCGCCGTTTCTCCCAAGGCGACGGCACTGCCCGAGATGAATTCGTTGAGGGAGCATCGTTTGACCTGGTGGTAGCCCTCTATGGGTTTGACGAACAATTGCGCCACAGCGTGTTCATTGAGCTTGATCGCGTGGAGTTGGCTATTCGAACCAAGCTCGGTCACGAACTGGGTCGCCTTGACCCGCTGATCTATTTGGATCCCAAGCGTTTGAGCGCCCGGGCACGGCAGCGAAACAAAGACGGGCGTAGCGTGAACGAGGTGTGGCTGAGAAAGTACCAGTCGGCATTGAAAGCGTCGAAGGAGGACTTCGTCGCCCACCACAAATCCAAATATGGCGGGACTCTACCCATCTGGGCGGCTGTCGAAATCATGGATTGGGGGATGCTGTCGTACCTGTACGGCATGTCGCCCAATATCGTGCGCAAACGGATTTCCGAGCCCTGCGGCCTAACTGGTCCTCAGCTTGAATCATGGCTGAAATCCTTGAATATTCTGCGTAATTACGCAGCTCATCATGCAAGGATGTTCAACCGTGTTTACGACATCAAACCGAAACTGAACAATGGCGTCAGACTGGCTCCGGTAGCTGAAGGAATGAATCGCGTGTTCGGGCAGCTCTCCCTTATCCAATACTTGCACCGCCAACTGGACTTGTCTCCAGCCGACCGGCTACCGAAGCTGTTCCACACCTACCCGCGCAATCCCATCGTGCCGTTTTCTCGCACAGGAGCACCTGACAACTGGCGCGAGTTGCCTCTCTGGCGCGTCTAATCCTTGCGGTAGTAGTTGCATTCGTACCCGTCGGCGTCGAGTGGCAGTCCTGCTGCCCAGTCGGGTGGGGTCGTCATGAGCTGGCAGGCATCGGCGATGGTGAAGCCGGAGTCCTCGGGTTCGTCGATGACGATTTCGTCGTGGACGTGCATGACAATCTTGTGCCCAGCCTGAGCGACGAGTGTCATGGCGTGGACGAGGAGGTCACGAGCGACTGCTTGGACGATGTTCTCGAAGTTTCCCGCCGTAGGTCTCCAGCCGCCCCCACTTGCGTCCGGTCGTGACACCGCTGTAGGTGATGGAGGTGCCGCCCCACCGGTTCTCACCAAGCTGGGGCTTCACGTAGGCCAGCCGCCTACCAGAGGGCAAGGTGATGAACAAGATGCCGGGCTCGGCAGTGAAGCGAAGGTTGCGCAGCCGAACAGCCTGGCGGGTGGTGATGGCGTCGAGTGCGGCCTGCTCGACGTTCGCCCAGAGTCGCACGATGTTGGGGTTGGCTGCCCGCCAGGCGTCGACGATGGGTTTGAGTTCGTGCTCGGCCAGCCCCATCCGTAGGGCACCCATCGCCTTGAGCGCTCCGACAGAGCCGTTGTAACCGCAGGCCAGCGTGGCGATCTTCCCCTTCTGGCGCAGCTCAGCATTGATGCCGTGTTTTTCGACGGGGACGCCGAACATGCGGCTCGCGGTCTCGCAGTAAAGGTCTTTGCCGTCACGGAACGCAGCGAGGGTGGTGTGTTCTCCGGCGAGCCAAGCAATCACACGAGCCTCGATCGCGGAGTAGTCAGCGACCATGAACCGGCCCCCAGTACTGGGGATGAACGCCGTCCGGATCAACTGCGAGAGCGTGTCCGGGACGGATTCGTAGAGCAGCTCGATCGCGTCAAGGTTGGCTTGCCGAGTGAGGGCGCGGGCTTGGTCGAGGTCAGGCAGATAGTTTCGCGGCACATTCTGCACCTGCACCAACCGACCTGCAAACCTGCCGGTACGTCCCGCCCCGTAGAACTGGATAAGGCCGCGTGCCCTACCGTCCGTGCCTGTGACGTTATGCATCGCCTGGTACTTCTTCACCGAGCTTTTCGCGGGGTCGCCGCGCAGCTCCAGAACTTCTTTGACCTTGCCCGTGGCGGACTCGAGGGCGGCTTCGACATCAGCCTTCGCCAAGGACGACATCTCGCAGCCGTGGATGGTGAGCCAGTTCTTCAACTGGATCGGTGAGTTCGGGTTCTCCAACCCGGTCAACTCCCGCGCCCGCGCCAGCGTGGCGGCACGATGCTGGTCGTCCAGGGCGACGGCAGCGTCTGCGAGGGTGTGGTCGAGCAGGATGCCGGTGTCGTTGATGCGTTGATCCAGGGCGTAGGCGTCCCACTCGGCTTCGGGAATCGGAAACGATGAGAGCCGGTTGTGTATCGCGAGTTCGACCTCGACGTCGCGCTGGTTGTAGTCGATGAACTGAGCCCAGCCGGTCGGGTCGCTGCTGGGCAGGTTACGGGTGCCGCCACCGTTGAGCACGCTGGGTGTGGCTGGCGTGCAGAATTGCTTGATCAGCCGCTTACCCGCCGTATCCTTCTGAACGTCAAGGTCAAGAGCCGCACCGACCGCATTCAAGCTCATCGGCAGACCGAGGTAAGCCGACCACACCATCGTGCAGCGCCACTGGCTCGGGTCAAGAAACCCGGCCGCCAACAGCTCAGGGTGATGACGCTGCAGCCACGCGGAGAACGCGACCCGCTCGAAGGCGGCGTTATGCGCCCACTTGACCACGCCCGGGTCCACCAATGCTGCGAGCACCTCGTCGGGCAGCCCACCACCACTGGCGAGATCGACGACTTCCACCGGGCCGCCGTCGATCGAGTAGCCGAAGATGAGGAGGCGGAAGTCGGGGTGTTCGGCATACGGGTAGACGCCGGTTTTCGCTAGGGGTGCTGGGCTGAAGGTTTCAATATCGATAGCGATCTGGCGCATCAGGGCTCCTGGACAGTCGGGTAGGCGAAGGTGAGGGAGCCAGCCGGTGTTTGGTGGCTCCCTCACTGCTGGGGTGTTACTTCGGGTCGAGGTTGTAGGTGGTGTTCATCCTGTCGAGCTCGGCCTTCTCCTTGGCGATCAGCTCATCGATGCGCTGACGTTCGCGGCGTTTGGCCCGCTTGTCCTTAATCCAGTAGTAGCCCCAGACCATCCAGAACGGGATCAGGACGTAGACCCACACGGCGAGGGTGATGGCGTTGAAACAGTTACTCATGATTCAGCCTCCTTAGTTGAGGAAGTCGTCGGCCGGCGCGCCGAAGTCGGACTCAGCGGAGACGCGGCCTGCGCCAAGGGGTTCACCGTCGCGGATCTTCTGAATGTTGCCCAGCCCGCACGCCACACCCTTGTTCCCGTTCGTGTTGAACGCGTAGAACGACAGGGAGACGCGGGCGTAGCAACCCGAGTACACCTCGGAACGGTCAAGGATCGGAGAGACGTTCTCGTCCACAACCTGCGGCGGAGTGAGGCTGTTGGCGTTGACGAAGAAGCTGTTTGCGTAGGCTTCGTCGTCACGCTCGGTATCCCCGTCGCGCAGCGGCAGCTTCAACGCTGCCTTGTTCGGCTTCTTGCCTCCTAACTTGCCGGTCCCAGCCTCGATGGCCGCATCCACGGCACGCTCGATGGCGGTGATGGTGGTGGTGTCGGCCTTCGGGATGATCAGCGACACGGAGTACTTGGGCTTGCCGCCCTGGATGGAGTTCGGCTCCCACACGTGAGCGTAGGAGAGGCGGACTTCGCCGGTGACGACGCGGGTGGGGTTGTTGGTTGACATGGTTGTTACCTGCTTTCTGTTTTCGTGAATTCGGTTTGTGCGCTGTGGATGTCCAGCGCGGGTCGTTTGTCGGTGTCGGGAACGAGCGTCGGCTTACCCATGGGCTTGACCACGAGGTCGCCGAGCACCTCGTTGAAGGTGGTCTTGCCCATGAGGCGTTCCATCGCCGTCAAGGCGATGAGCCGCTTGTCGTAGATGTCGGCGTACCCGGCAGCCTCAGCTGCGTCGGCGACGGCGGTTTCGTCGGTGTATTTGCGGATAGACCGTCCGGCGACGAGCTTGAACCCGTCCCAGTGCTTGCCCTGGTTCACTGCGAGTGAGAGGGCGTAGGCCTCCACATCCGCAGCCCACGTTTTGAGCTGTGGAATCCTCGTGAGCACGTCGGCGATCTCGCTGTCGGACAGTTCGGCCGGTGGGGCGAACTCGTGCTGGGCGAGCGCGAGGTGGGCGTCGGCGCGTGCCCGACAGGTCGGTGCGATGCGGCAGAACTGGCACCACGAGCCGGGACAGAACTCGCCCCCGCCCGCCGCAGCCAACTCGGCTTTCGGCTTCACCTCGGTCTCAGCCCATGCGAGGAGGTCGGCGACGCTGGTTTTCCAGGTGTCGACGTTTCCTCGTCGGGGCTGGTAGATCGTCACCGCAACATCGGTGATGTCATACAAGTCCCCGAAAGCGTGCAGCGCACCCAGCGCGTACAACATGAGCTGCGGGTTGCGTTCTGCCTCAACCAAAACACCCATGCCATATTTCAGGTCGATGATCTGAAGTTTGGGTTCGGCGATGATCAGGCAGTCGCCGGTGCCGAAACCGCCCGGCACCACATGGGAGAAGTCCAAGCGCTGCTCGATCAGCACCTGCGGATCAGCGTAGGTCTCCCGTGCCAGCGAGATGTGCTCCTGCACGAACGACACGTAGTCGTCGGTCAGGTGCTCCATCTCCTCATCGACCCAGCCGGACTCGGGCTTGAACGTGGGTGCCTGGTGGAGGGCGCGTCGGAGCTTCCACCCCGCCAGCGCGTGTGCGGCGGCGCCCTGCTCGGCAGCATCCGACGGAGAATCCGGCTGAGCGGATTCGAGGACGGCGCTGGGGGTGCAGTTCAGCCACCTGTGCGCACCCGACGCACTGAGCAGCGCGTGATCACTGGGAGCCATCAGCCAGCTCCTTCGCCTGGGCGAGCAACCACGAGTACTTGGCCGGGTTGACGGCTGACAGCCGGTCAGTGCCAGTGGCGACGATCAGCTCACGCACCTGCTCGGTCAACCCCTGGCTGGACAGGTCGGCGAGGACGCCACGCACCTGCGCCAGCGACACCGGCTCCGGCTCAGGTGCCGGTTCGGGTGATTGTCGGTGAGTAGCCTCGTACTCAGCGACAGCCTGCTCCAGGTCGGGCTGTGCCAACTGTGCGGCGGCGATCGGACGGCTACCTGGCATCCCGGCGTGATCCTCGAGCCCCTCCCACGCGGTCTCCTCAATCGCGGCAGCGAGCATGGTCACGCCTTCGGCAATCCTGTTAAGTGCCGCGATGTGTTTGTTTGCGTCGGTGACGTTCACGCCGCATCACCACCCTCACGGGTGACACCCACCGCGTCAGCCAGCGTCACCAAGTCATCGTCGGTGGCGGCGAGGCGCACCTCGACTGAGGTGGTGTCGGAGCCAGGCAGGAGCACGGCCATACGATGCTGGGGTCGAGTAGTGCCGAAAATGGCACGCAGCAACCGCTTGCTGGGCCGGATTTCCTTCGCGGCGAGTGCGGCAGCCGGGCTGGGATGCTTGGCGATCTTGATCTTGAGCTTGGTGGGCATCCGGGTTTCCTTCCAAGTTGGTGGTGGTGCGCCCCATCACCGGGCTGGTGAAGGGAGTGCCTTGCACCTGTCAGGCATGGGACGCACCGAAACCGGACGGCCTACAACTCGGTGAGAGTTCTGCGCAGTTGCGCCAGACCCCGCGAGACGGCTTTCCGCACCGCGTCCGCGCTTGTTGGTTGGCCTGTGGCGGTCTTGTCGGCGGCGATCTCGGTGAACCGGTCACCGCGCAGCACATGCAGCTCGATGTACTCACGCTGCGTCACGGTCAGCGGACTCAGCAGTTCGACCCCCGCGAGCTTGGCCTCGACCTGCTCGGTGAAGTCCGGATCGTCCGAGGCGAAGTAATCCGCGCCCAGCCCGCCACGCTCGTCGTCATCACCGTGGCCGGGTTGGTCGGCGGAGATGTCGGAGCGGCGGCGGTTGTCCAGCTCGCGGTACTCGGCGTACACGTCGTCGAGGTAGGCGCGAGCCCACTTCGGACGCGAAGCCGGGTCGCCCAGCTGGGCACGCAGTTCTTCGCTGTCGGGCAGGTCCGGGACGGGTAGGTCGATGGTGTTGCCCCTGGGGGTCAGGTATGGGACGGTGAATTGGTTGGCGTGAGCCATCGGGTTCTCTCCAAACCGGAGAGACCCGTTCGAATGTGCAGTTGTGTGTCAGCGACTGCCGGAGGAGCCTGTTCGAAAAGTTGGCGGGCACCCGAGTGGGTCAGGTGCCCGCCGCTGCTCTTCGAACGAGTCAACTCCGCTAGTGGTTGACTGCCCGGCGTGATCAGAGCCTGGCACTGTAGGAGTCCCGACCACGGGTGTGACCGGTTCGCCTGTGAGGCCGTTGCCGTCGACTGCGCCGGCCTCACTTGTAGATGTGTGCGGGAGCTTTCGGGCAGATCGCGTGGTGTGCGACACGACCGAATGAAATCTCTACGATCGTGAAGATCCACTAGACTGGTCTCGTGGATCGCAACCCGCCTTCTGGCTGTGCATCCCTACGGGAATGACACTAAAAGCGGGCCTGTGACGCGGTTTTGTGATGAGTTGTGATGGCTTGTGATGAGCGCCAAGGAGGTCGGTACTGTTGTCAACATCACTATTGGTGGCTGCGGCTGACCTTGGCCCGGTGGCTGAGCAAGTGGCCACGTTCATAGGAATCCTCAAGGATCATTTGCGGCTCGGCCCGTCGAACGCGAAGGCGGTTCGTGGCTTCGTCAAACTCATCACCGATCTGCCGTACGAGGCAGAGTTCGAGGACACGCGTAAGGACTATCCGGTCGACCGTTACGGCGACGATTACATGCGCTACATCATCGAGAAGCCCACGGGGTTCAAACCGGATTACGCCGACGATGTGATCGAGTATCTGGACACCACGGCTCTTGAAGCCAAAGTCCGCTCATTGACAGCGGCCGCGAAGCAGAAACTGGTTACTGCGCTGCGACGCTTGGACTCGAACGTCGGCGTCGGCAATGTCGCTGAATGGGTCGGCGACAAAGTCGGCGAGCTGCTCGCTGCCAGTAGTGAGCGCAGCGACGCCCATGACGTTGTCGTCGAGAAGATCAGTCTTGCCCGCGCCGAGTACGCACGCACCGAGTACGCGGAGATGCTGCTGGGGGAAGCCCAAGGGCTATGCCCATTCACGACATGCCGGAAGCCACTCCTGGCCGTCTCGTCTGGGAAACCCGTACCGGACTATGAGGTCATCATCATCGATCCGGCCGGTGATGGAGCCTCACCTGCGAACCTCCTGGCCTGCTGCCACGACTGCTCGGTCGCATACGGCCCGGCACCCTCAGCCGATCAGGTCACTCAGGCTCAAGAACTGAAACGGAGCCTGGAACGTGCGCACGAGATCAGCGATATTGTCGCCAAACGCAATGTGGAGCAGGCAATCGCCGAGGTGATCCGACAGCTGCCTTACGCGGAGATAGCTGACTTGGATCGGGAAATCCGTAAGCCGCTGCTGGTAGAACGAAAACTGCCTCAACCTGAGCACGCCTTACTGGTCAGGAAGATCCTGAGAAACGTCGGCGAATTCTTCCGGCACATCGATACCGAGTTGAAGAACAACGAACGAGTCCGCCCGGGAGGGTACGACAAGTTCGCTCGAACCGTCGCTGACCTGTTTGACGACATGGATCAAGCCGGTACCAGTGAAGGTGACATTTTCACCTACCTCGTCACCTGGCTCGACGAACGCACCAGCGGCGGCGTTGAAGCCTGCGAGGCCGTCGTCAGCTACTTCGTACAAAGCTGCGAGGTGTTCCGATGAGGCTCCCCAACAAGCTCTTCTCCTATGAAGAATCCACGCTCGCGAACCTGCCTGTCGTGCTCGCTGAACTCGAAGAAGGTCCGCTACAGGTGTTGGAGCTGCTCGAACGTGTCCGCCCAACCATCGGCGATGCCGACGAGTTCCTCGACACGATGGTGTGTCTCTACGCGCTCGGAGCCGTCGAACTCACCGATGAGAGGCAGGTGATCTCCCATGCTGGTACGGCTATGGTCTGACAAATTTATCGACGCTGGCGAACCCCGACCGGTCATCGAGTTCCACTACGGGCTCAACACCGTGCGTGGCGGCACCCAAGCGGAGAACTCGATTGGGAAATCCACACTGCTGTCGATCGTCGACTACGCCTTCGGCGGCACCGATTTTCTGTCCTCGACCGCGATCCACGCGGTTGGCCATCACACGATCTTCTTCACGTTCCGGTTCAACAACGTGGACGCCACCTACTCGCGTTCCACCGACGAACCCGGTTACGTGCAGACCTATCAAGACGTGGAGGGCCGCCGACCCGGGGAGCGGATCAGCATTGAAGAGTTCCGCAACGATCTGAAAGCCAACTACGGGCTGCGCGGAATCGACGCGACCTTCGATGAGATCGTGGGCAGGTTCTTCAGAATCCAGGAACACGCCGCCGGGCTTACGTCCCAGCCCATGCGCGCGAACCTCGACGAACCCGCCGGTGCCGGGGTCGCGATCCTGGAGAAGCTATTCGGTCTCTACGACCAGATCGTGGCGCTGGAGAAGCCTTATCGCGATGCCACTCAGCAGATCAAGGCGTTGAATACGGTTCGCAAGTACGAATTGATCCAAACGATGGCGATCAAGAACGCCACCCAGTACAGGGAGGCGAGGAAGAAACTTGCCCGTGCAGAGCGGCATCTCGCTCAACTCAACGGCGAGGCAGACCAGCAACTCCTCGACCTGCAGTCTCAACGGGATGGTGAGGTTGAAGGCCTGTTCCAACGCCGACATTCTCTGCGCACCAAGGCAGGGATCGTACGTAGCCGAATCGCCCGAATCGAAGCGCAGTTTGGCAGCAGAAGCCTCATTCAACAAACCCAGCTCGACCAGCTCCAGCGGTTCTTCCCTGGAACCAACGTGGAGCGCATCCGCGATGTTGAAGCCTTCCATGAAGAACTGACGTCAATCCTCGACACCGAACTCGACACACAAAGACAGCGGTATATTGACGAGCTCGAAGCGCTCACTACTGCCCTGGGGCACATCGAATCCGAGCTGCGCCGCAAGAACGTGCCGGTAGAACTCTCCGACGACAAGTACAAGGAAATCGGCGAAGTCGCCCAGCGAGTCGAGCTGCTCCGCCAACAAGTCCAAGCATGGGAAGCCAGCGTCGAGGTACGTGAACAAAAGGAAGAAGCCAAAAAACGACTCGACACCGAGCGACCGCCACTGCTGAAACAACTCACCGACGTCATCAACCGCCAACTCGCAGCATTCGACGCGTCCTTCTACGAAACGCCCCGGATTCCACCGAGCCTGCGCTTCGATGAGAACAAGAAGTACGAGTACGGCTCCCCAGTCGATGACGGCACAGGCACCTCAGACAAAAACCTGATCCTGTTCGACCTCGCCGTCCTCAAACTCACCAACCTGCCCGCCGTGATCCACGACTCACCGCTGATCAAGAACATCGCAGACGAAACCGTGGAGAAGATCCTCGACCTGTACCAACAGTTCACCAAGAAGCAGGTGTTCATCGCATTCGACAAGGAGCAGGCCTACACGCCCCGCACTCAGACTCATGTTGAACAAACCACGGTTATCCAGCTGGGTGAAGACAAGCATGCTCTCTACGGGTTCGCCTGGAACCACGAGAACGCGAAAACCCCAGAAGAACAACGCCAAGATGAAGAAGACCTCCAAGACATTGCTGACACGCTAAGGGCAGACCAGTGGCCACTTTAAATACCTTCGACCTCCAGGTGTTGCTGAGCTACGACAAGCTGTGGCGACTCCTCAAAGAACGCGGTATGCGAAAACAAGATCTCCAGGCCGCAGCAGACATCAGTTCCGGATCAATGGCCAAACTCTCCAAGGGCGCCAACATCCAAACCAACACCCTGCTACGCGTCTGCCAAGTACTCAAATGCGACATCGCCGACATCTGCGAGGTCGTCCCCACCGACCTGAAGGGAGAGACCGACTAGATGACCGCTCAACGCCTGCAGCTCACCTGGTACAACAAGGACAAGGCTCTCATCCCCACTGAGACCGGCAAGTACGGCTACACGTGGGTTGACCCCTCTGATCCGCGCTACTGCGAAACCCACACCCTCGTGCTGGACGACTATGTGCAAGGCAGCCAGACACCGAAGTCTGACGAGTTCGTCTACTCCGAGCGCGCTGACCTGGAGCCCCAGGATGACAACCTGCTGATCTTGGGTGAATCGGGCGATGTCCTCGAAGCCCTCACCCGCGTGCCCGAGCTTGCCGAGAAGTACGTCGGCAAGGTGAAACTGATCTACATAGATCCGCCGTTTAACACCGCGCAGACGTTCGCTTCGTACGAGGACAACCTAGAGCACTCCATCTGGCTGACCATGATGCGCGACCGACTGCACCACATGAAGAAGTTGCTTGCCGACGACGGCTCCATCTGGGTTCACCTGGACGACGTCGAGGTACATCGAATGCGGCTCTTGCTGGACGAGGTGCTCGGCCAGCAGAACTTCATTTCCCAGATTAGCTGGGAGAAAGTCGCAGGGCGAGATAACCGTTCGATCATGTCGAAAACCTGCGACTTTATCCTTGTATACGCCTCCCGGCGCGACGGTTTTAAAACCTCAAGAAACCTGTTGCCCCGAATAGCTGCGAACACCTCAGTCTCCTACACGAATCCCGACAATGACCCCAGAGGAGTATGGACATCTGGCGACTTCACTGCCCAGTACAATCCCGCCGAAAATCCGCGTCTTGAACAAATCTACGAGCTCACTACTCCAGGAGGAACCTCCTTTACTCCACCCAAAGGGCGAGTCTGGCTGATGACCATGCCCCGCTACTACGAAATGCTCGCAGACAATCGACTATGGTTCGGCGATGAGGGTACTAATATCCCCCGGATCAAACGTTTCCTGTCCGAGGTGCAAGGGGGCCTCGTACCTAAGACGCTTTGGGGGCAAGAGGAAGTAGCCAGCAATGATTTGGCGAAGAAGGAGATCCAAGCACTGCTTCCAGCCGATTCTCCATTTTCTACCCCCAAGCCTGAACGCCTGCTGGAGCGGATCATCCACATTGGCTCTAACCCTGGTGACATTGTTTTGGATGTGTTCGCCGGTTCTGGTACGACGGCTGCAGTTGCGCAGAAGATGGGGCGTCGTTGGGTGACCTGTGAGCTGCTGGAGTCCACATTCACCACATTCACCCGCCCTCGCCTGGAAAAGGTTGTAAACGACCAAGACCCCGGCGGGATTACGCGCACCAAAGGTGAGCGGGTCGCGGCTGATGGCGTTGACCTACCAGAAGGCGTCAGCCCGGAGGATGCTGCGAAGTTCACGAGGGTGTTGAATAGGCTCATCGCCGATAACCCTGAGGCGAAGAAAGACCCCCGAGTGAAAGCGCTGAAGGCTGCGTCAAAGACCAAGCACACGAAAGAAGTGGTCAATTGGCGTGGTGGCGGCGGCTTCCAGGTCGCCCATCTGTCGCCTGCGTGTTTCGACTACGCCCCTGAACTGGACAGGGTGATGCTAACTGCGGCCGCGACCGGACAGACTCTGATCGAGTCGGTGGCTGCCAACCTCGGGTTCACACTGTTGCACCCGGATGATGACTATATTTTTGATGCCCGCCGTGGCAATGCCTTGTTGAAGGTGGTGGAGGGGGTTGCCACGGTAGAGGTCGTGGACTGGCTTGCTTCCCAAATCCAGCCCGGCGAGACAATCGTGCTGGCCGCCACCACGGTGATGGACGGCGTGCGCCAGCATCTACGCCGTGCGGTGAAGGGGTCGCGGGTGGTCGCATTACCCGATGATGTGTTTCGGTACAGCGAAGGTGGTGACCAGTGATGGCGAACAGGCTCAACATCAGTTTTGACTCCGACATGCTGGAGTCGATCAGTGCCGAGTTCGACCTGCGTGCTCCGAACAAGGAAGCACTGCGCCAGCTGGTCTTCACTCTCGACGGTGACTATGACCCGACCGTGATGCAGGTGCTCAACCTCGCTACGGGCGTGGGCAAGACCTACTTGATGGCGGCGTTTGTGGAGTATCTGCGCCGCCAAGGAGTTGGCAACGTCGTGATCGTCACCCCGGGCAAGACGGTGCAGGCCAAAACGGTGCAGAACTTCACGCCCGGCACGCCCCGCTACATCACCGGCGCGGCGGTGCCGCCCGAGGTGGTGACCCCACAGGACTACTCGGCGTGGATCGCCCGGCAGAACGGCCCGGCCCGACTCGCGTCCGGCCGTGAAGTGCCAATGCTGGCGTTTGTTTTCAACATTCAGCAGCTCATCGCGCCGAAGGAAGCCGAGGGTGACACCCACGGTGGTACCCAGGACGCGATGCGCCGTAAGCCCCGCCGGTTCGATGAGAACGCCGGCGTGCTCTTCGACTACCTGAAGAACCTCGATGATCTGGTTGTGATCGCCGACGAATCCCACCTGTACGGGTCCAGCGCGGTCGCGTTCAATGCAGCGTTGAAGGAACTCGACCCAGCAGCGGCGATCGGGTTGACCGCGTCGGTGAACAAGGCCACCGATCACGTCATTTACGAGTACCCGCTCTACCGCGCCATCCAGGACAAGTACGTCAAGGCCCCCGTGCTGGCGTTCCGCAAGGCTGGATATGGCACCGATGAAGCCTCCGAAGAGCAGCAGTTGCGCGACGCGCTGCAATTGCGTGCGCTCAAGCAGGCCTACTACGACTCCTATGCCTCCTCACAGGGCCGTGATCATGTGAATGCGGTCGCTTTCGTGGTCTGCTCCGATGTGGAGCACGCCACCCAGGTCGCCGAGCTGCTGCGCACCCCGGAGTTCCTCGGCCGAGATGAGGCTGTGCTGCAGGTGGACTCCAAGCACGAGGATGAGTTGACCCAGCGTCGCCTCAACGAATTGGATCGGCCCGAATCGCTGGTGCTGGCAGTGGTGAGCGTGAACAAGCTTAAGGAAGGCTGGGATGTCAAGAACATCGCCGTCGTGGTCACGCTGCGGGCGATGGCCTCGGAGGTGCTTACCCAGCAGACCATGGGGCGCGGGCTGCGGCTGCCGTTCGGCCGGTATACGGGTGTGTGGCAGATCGACCAGCTCGACATCATCGCCCACCAATCCTTCACCGAGCTGCTCAACGCCGAGAACGTGCTGCAGCAGTTCGGCCTGGACGAAGCCATCGCCGAGCCCGACAAAGCCAAGGTAGAAGAGACGATCCGTAAAGCCGCCGAAGAGTCCGGCACGGGTACAGGTACGCCCACGACCGGCGGTGCCCAACCAACGACGACAACCGGTTCTGAAGCGGGCACCGGTGTCAGTGGTGAGGTCGCCGGTGGTGTGGCTCCGCAGCCGGGCACCGTTCCCGTCGGCGGCAGTGATTCCCCGGGTGCGGGTTTGCCCGGTGTCGGGGTTCGCACCATCACCGAGCAGGAGGATCAGCCCACCTGGGAGTTGGTTTCGATCGGACGGAACCCGAGCTTTGCTGACGTGTCCTACCGATTCCCGGTGACGACGATGACTGTGCAGCAGCCGCCCATTGACCTGTCAGAAATCAGTGACGCCGAGATTGAGCAAGCGGCGCGTCGGGTCACCTCTGCTGGGGACGTGCTGCTGCGCAAAGAGATCATCGCCGCCCTCGGCAAGAAACTCCGAGCGGAGGATCGAGAAAGCGCCGAGGTTGACTCCGTCCACGTCGACGACGCCGACGCCGAGGAGGCACTGGTCAAACTGGTGATCAACATGTCGTTGGTGCCCAAAACCGAACAGACTGCCCGCTACGTCGCCACGTTCCTGGTGCCGAAGTTCATGCGCGCCGTGGCGTTCACCGGCTGGACCGTCAAATCTCTCGACTCCGCCCGCGACGAACTCCTAGCGCTGATCAAGAACTACACAACCGAGACACTGCGAGCCACCCGCGAGGTGTCGACCATTCACCCTAAGTCGATGCCAGGCACCGGCTACACGCTCCCGTTGGGTGAGAAGGTGCATGACCAGATCGAGAGTCGTGACCAGTTCGTGCGAGGCCGGGTCTACGGCGGCTGGTTCAAATCGCTATTCGCCGAGGAGTCCTTCGACTCCTTCACCGGCGAATATCAGCTTGCTCGCCTGCTCAACACGTCGCCGGGGATCGTGTGGTGGCATCGCCTGCATCCGCAAGACCAGGCGTTCGTGTACTACAACGCGAAAGACCGCTACTTCCCCGACTTCGTAGCCTTGGACACCAACGGGGTGCATTGGATCATCGAGGGCAAGGACGAGCGCGGCCGCGATGAAGCCAGGGTGCAGGCCAAGCGTAAGGCTGCCGAGGCGTTGGTGCGCCGGTTGGTGGCTGAGGATGCCTACGCCGGTCAGCACTGGGGCTATCTGATCGCCTACGAGCAAGACACCGCCCGCGCTGACTCGTGGGAAGACCTGAAAGCCTTCGCCAGCCCGGTCAGCAACGCCCTGTAGCTGCGAGTTCGCCTGGGCGCATCACGGGGCTCCAGCGTTGTGGGAGGCCGAGGGTGACGGCCTCGCCGGTGATGAACACTAATTGTACTGACCGGGGAGGTTGGTTGAAGGATTGTGATCCGGGCGTGTGACGTAGGGGAGGGCCTTGCTGGTTGAGTGGGACTTGCGAAGATATCCACTGCCAGAAAGGCCCTCTTGTGTCCCACGCTAACGCAGCTCTGACTCCACGCGCTCGTTTGCGGGTTGCTCAGCTCGTCGTTGACAATCACGTCCCGATTGCCGAGGTCGCTGCCCGGTTCCAGTGTTCGTGGCCGACCGTCAAACGCTGGGTGGATCGTTATCGCGCTGGCGAGTCGATGCAGGATCGTTCTTCTCGGCGCCATCACAGCCCGAACGCGACACCACTGCCAGTGGTGAAACGCTGTGTGAGTCTGCGTCTTCGGCTGCGGGAAGGACCTGTCCAGCTCGCTGCCCGACTCGGTATCGCCCCCTCAACGGCGGGCCGTATCCTCACAGCCTGTCAGCTGAACCGGCTTTCTCATGTCGATCGGGCCACTGGGGAACCAGTGCGTCGCCACGAGCACGACCATCCCGGCAGTCTGGTCCACGTCGACGTCAAGAAGCTGGGCAACATTCCTGATGGTGGTGGGTGGCGGTTCGTGGGCCGCCAGCAGGGCGACCGCAACCGCGCAGCAACCCCCGGCAAACCGAAGAACAGACACCACAACCCGAAGATGGGCTACGCGTTCGTCCACTCCGTGATCGACGACCATAGCCGCGTCGCCTACGCCGAGGTCCACGACGACGAAACCGCCCTGACTGCCACCGGCGTGCTGGTCCGGGCGGTCAACTGGTTCGCTGATCGAGGCGTGCGGATCGAACGAGTCTTGTCCGACAATGGGTCGGCCTACACGTCACACCTGTGGGCCCAGGTTTGTGATCAGCTCTCCATCACGGTGAAGAAGACCCGCCCCTACAGGCCTCAAACGAATGGCAAGATCGAACGGTTCCATCGCACCCTGGCTGACGGCTGGGCCTACGCCCGCTGCTACACCAGCGAACAAGAACGCCGCGACGCCCTGGCCAGTTGGATCCACTACTACAATCACCACCGACCCCACTCAGCCTGCGAGAACCACCCGCCGATCACCCGGCTGACCAACGTCCCCGGTCAGTACAGCTAGGGCAGCAGTCCGAGGGGCGGGCTTCGCAGGAGGCTCCGGGCGCCCGCTACATGCCCTTCCCCCGGTGCCACGCTCACCGACACCTTCCAGATCACCGAGAAGGGGGATCGGGCCGACACCTCGTTGATCCCGGCGAACAATGAGCGCATCGAGCGCCAGCTGGCGGCCCCGATCCAGGTGATCGTTGGCAACCCGCCCTGCAGCGCCGGTCAGTCCAGTGCCAATGACGACAACGCGAACCTGCCCTACCCGACCCTGGACGCCCGGATCACGCAGACCTACGCCGCTCGTTCCACGGCCACGAACAAGAACAGCCTCTACGACTCCTACATTCGCGCCTTCCGGTGGGCGAGCGATCGGATCGGCGAGCAGGGAGTGGTGGCCTTCGTCTCCAACAATGGTTGGGTGGACGGCAACACCGCCGACGGCATCTGCAAGACCTTGGTGGACGAGTTCACCCAGATCTGGGTGTACAACCTGCGCGGCAATGCCCGCACGTCTGGCGGTACGCGCAAGAGGGAGGGCGGTGGAGTCTTCGGACTTGGTGCCCGGACCGGGGTGGCGGTCCTCATCGCCGCCAAACAGCCCGGCGTCGCGGGATACCAGCTGCACTACCACGGCGTGCCCGACTACCAGTCCCGCGAGGAGAAGCTCGCCGACATTGACGAGGCCACCCTGGCGTCGGTGCCGTGGCGCTCGATCACCCCGAACGAGGCCGGTGACTGGATCAACCAGCGCAATGCCATCTTCGACACGTTCCCTGCGATCAAGGATGGACCACTCGCGAATTCCAACTCATGCTCAGCTGGGGTGCAAACGAACCGGGATGCATGGTGCTACAACTTCAGCCGGAGCAAGGTCGAGTCGAACATGCGTCGCATGATCGACTTCTACAACGGGCAAGCCTTGACGAATGACGGGACGAAGGCCAGCCTAGTCATGGATCCAACGCTTATCAGTTGGTCCTCCAGCCTCATTCCCAAGGCGCTTCGTGGGGACAATTACGAGTACAGCTCGAACCGCCTGCAGCAAGGTGTGTATCGACCATTCTGCAAACAGAATGTGTACTTTGATTCGATCTTCGATCATCGCCCCGGGAAGAACACAATCTATTTTCCGACGCCGCAACACGAGAATCAGACGATCTGGATGACAGGGCAAGGTTCGAGTGCGGCGTTTGCCACTCTTATGACTGATGTGATTCCCGAGCATGTTTGATTCCCGAGCATGTTTTCGGAGCGGGAAACCCAGGACCCTCATTCCCCCGCTGGACCTACGAGAAGGTCTCTGCAGACGATGGGCTCTTTGCGGCCTCGTCCGGGGAGGTTGACGAGTACGGCTACCGTCGCGTCGACAACATCACCGATGAGATCCTCGCCGTCTACCGGGAGAAGTTCGAGCCGCAGGTGAGCAAGGACGACATCTTCCACTACGTCTACGGGGTGCTGCACTCCCAGCAGTACCGGGAGGTGTTCGCCGCCGATCTCAAGCGGATGCTGCCGCGCATCCCGCTGGCCGCCTCGTCGGCTGACTTCCAGGCGTTCGTCGATGCCGGCCGCACACTTGCCGATCTGCACGTCAACTACGAGACGGTCGATCCCTACCCGCTCCACGAGTTCACGCATCCGCTCGATGTCGACGAGTGGGAGCTGTATCGCGTCACCAAGATGCGGTGGGAGGACAAGACCACTCGGAAGGCCATCATCTACAACGGCTACCTCACGCTGAGTGACATTCCCGCTGCCGTGCACGAGTATCGGCTCGGCTACCGCTCCGGTCTCGAATGGCTCATCGACCGCTACCAGGTGAAGACCGACAAGGCCTCCGGTATCGTCAACGACCCCAACGACTGGTGCCGCGAGCACGACGATCCCCGCTACATCGTCGACCTCGTCAAGCGGGTCACTCGAGTGTCGGTCGAGACGATGGACATCGTCCGGTCGCTGCCGGAGCTGCCCATCTCATCGGATTTGGGTTCTGGCCGCTCGACCATATAGGCTTGTCCAGTTCCCAAGGGAACCCCTTGAGTTCCCCAGGAACCCTCGAACCCATCGATTGTGTGGGCGTCCGCGTGACGCCGACCCCGAACAAGGAGATCTCCCAGTGGCTGCTGTCTGTGACGTCTGCGCCAAGCGCCCCGGTTTCGGACACAACGTCCCCTGGTCGAAGAAGAAGACCAATCGCCGGTGGAGCCCGAACATCCAGCGCGTCCGTGTCGTCGAGAACGGCACGCACAAGCGCATGAACGTGTGCACGTCGTGCCTCAAGGCTGGCCGAGTCAGCCGCTGAGCACTGCGTTCGACGTTGGAACCCGCCGTAAGGCGGGTTCTTTGTCGTTGTGGGTGTCATTGCCTGTCGGTACGGTGACACTGTGAATGCAGTGACCAGGTGGCACACCCGCACCCAGCAGGAACTTCACCGCCCTCTGGCAGAGGCGGTGGGGGCCAAGACGGCCAAAGCATTCGCCGCGATGCACGTCGAGACCGTCGGCGAGGCCCTCGGTCACCTTCCACGTCGCTACCTCACTGGTACCGAAACCACGGATGTGTCCCACCTCGTCGCTGACACTGAAGTCGCCTTGGTGGCCGACGTCGTCGGAGTCGAGGTTCACACCAACAAGACTGTGACAGGTCGAGAGAGGCGACCGCGTCAACGTCTGGAAGTCATGCTGTCCGACGGCAACGCACGCCTGCCGGTGACCTTCTTCGGCAAACCCCACATCGTGTCCTACTGGCAGCGCATTTTTTCGGCCCACACTCACGGCATCTTCGTCGGCAAGGTGGGGGAATTCCGGGGTAACCCGCAGCTCGTTCACCCCGACTTCGTCATGATCGACCGCAACGGCAAGGTCGTGGCAGGCCGTGAGGAGGGCAAGGTGATGGCTGCCCAGGTGCAACGCCACGGCTTGCTCGGTCTCTACCCGCAGACCTCGAAGTTGCGCACCTGGGAGATTGCCTCGGTGGAGTCGATGCTGCTCGAGTCCACCCCCGAACTTGAGGACACCCTGCCCGAATGGCTGCGTCAGGAGGCTGATCTGCCGAGCCTGTGGCAGGCCTACCACGCTATTCACCACCCGCATTCGGTGGAGGAAGCCAATCGCGGTGCCGAACGACTGGTGTGGGAGGAGGCCATCGCCACCCAGGTGACGATGGCGGTGCGTCGACGTGATGCCGAGAGTCATGATGCGCCGGTGTGTCGACGTCGTGATGACGGCCTGCTGGCGGCCTTCGAATCGAGGCTTCCGTTCGCCCCGACGGCAGGCCAGGACGAGATCAGCCAGGCCATCGACGCTGACCTGTCTTCCGATCACCCCATGCACCGACTGCTGCAGGGGGAGGTGGGTTCCGGCAAGACCTTCGTGGCCTTGAGAGCGATGCTCCAAGTCGTTGACGCTGGGTACCAAGCCGTCCTGCTGGCACCCACCGAGGTTCTCGCCCAGCAACATTACGCCACGATCACCGGGATGATGGACGAGTTGGCCGCGGGCGGTGGCCTCGACGCTCCAGAGAACTCCACCGGAGTTGCCCTGCTCACGGGTTCGATGAGGACGGCTGGAACTCGAACCGCCTTGGCCGACATCGCCTCGGGAGCGGCCGGAATTGTCATCGGAACCCATGCCCTGTTGTCGGGCAAGGTCATCTACAACAACATCGGTCTGGTCGTCGTTGACGAGCAGCACCGCTTCGGCGTCGAGCAGCGCAGTGTCTTGACGACTGGTGATGGTGCTCGACCTCACGAGCTCGTTCTCACTGCAACGCCGATTCCTCGCACGGTTGCCATGACGGTCTTCGGTGATCTCGAGGTGTCGACCTTGCGAGAACTGCCGTCAGGACGTGCCGACATCCAAACCACTGTGGTTGATCTGCCAGCCCACCGCTCGTGGCTCCCCCGCGCCTGGGAGCGCATCCGAGAGGAGTGCGAGGCCGGGCATCAGGTCTTCGTGGTGTGTCCTCGTATCAGCAGCGATGACGCTGACGACGTCGAGGGTGGTCGCCCTCCGACGGCTGCGGTCGAGGAGATCGCTCCTCAGCTGGCCTCCGGTCCGCTCGCAGGACTGCGCATCGACGCGCTCCATTCTCGGCTGGACGCCGATGAGAAGAAGGCCGTCATGGATCGCTTCGCTGACGGCGAGTCCCAGGTCCTCATCTCCACCACGGTCATCGAGGTCGGCGTCGACGTCCCCAACGCCACCATGATGGTCATCATGGATGCCGATCACTTCGGCGTCTCCCAGTTGCACCAGTTGCGCGGACGTATCGGGCGAGGAAAGCTGCCGGGCCTGTGCCTTCTGGTGACGACGGCCCTGCCCGGAACGACGGCCCGTGAGCGGCTTGCCGCAGTGGCATCGTCCCGTGACGGCTTTGAGCTGGCCGAATTAGACCTGGCTCAGCGTCACGAGGGCAACGTGCTCGGATCCTCCCAGTCGGGGTATTCCTCGCCGCTGCGGTTGTTGCGGGTGCTCGACCACGCCGAGATCGTCACTGCGTCCAAGGATCTCGCCGAACGGTGGGTGCGAGAGGAGCCCGAGGATCCCCGGCTGCTCGACGTTGTCACCGCGACGGAGATGCTGGCTGAGGGCGATCTCATGGAACAGGGATGAGCTGACCAGGCGTGACGAAGGTCCGGAACGTTGACGACGATCCGGACCTTCATGAGTGGTCTGTCAGTTGTCCTTGGGCTCCGGACCGAAGGCGAAGGTACGGCCGGTGATCTGATCGGCCTGGACACGCACGTAATTGCGCTTCACGGTCGGCACCCACGGCAGCAGGGGCATCTTGTCGCACAGCGCGAGCTCGGCCTTGTCGGTGATGACCTCGGCGCTGCCGCGCACGACGACCGACCAGCCGGTCTCCTCGGTCCAACCGTCGGCCTCGAAGGCCACACGGTTGTTGGTGACGATGTCCTCAAGCTTGCTTCCAGCGGCGGTGCGGAAGACGATGCTCTGCCCGTCGACGACATAGTTGACGGGGAAGACCTCGGGCTGGTCATTGACGCTGGTGGCCAGGCGGCCGACCTCAGCCGTGTCAAGGTAGCCCCAGCAGCTGTCCTCCGGGACCTCGGTGATCGGGTTCTCCTCATTGATCATGGGGCCATTCTTCCTGAACACGGCCCATTTCGGGAGCCGGCCGGCACAAAGTTGCCGATGTTGGTGAGGATGGCTCGCCACATGACCATGTCGAGGGGTTTAGGAGTGGATGCAATGGGTACGGCGACGATGCGGGCGTGATCGGGCGAAACCGCTAGCCTGGAGGGGTGAGCAGGATTATCTCGGGTCGTGCTGGCGGACAGCGTCTGACCACTCCGTCAGGGCGGCTCACACGTCCTACGACCGATCGGGTGCGCGAGGCTGTCTTCTCTGCGTTGGCAGCCTGGAACGGAACGTCTGATGAGGCTCCCGAGGACCAGCTGGCCGGGCAAGCCTTCTGCGACCTGTTCGCTGGGTCCGGAGCAGTTGCCCTCGAGGCTGCCAGTCGCGGTGCATCGACGGTCGTTGCCGTCGACCGGGACCGCTCAGCGTGTCATGTCATGAAGGAGAACGCCCGGACCACGCGCTTGCGGATTCAGGTGGTCGCCCAGACGGTATCGACATTTCTCTCCGACAACCGGCAGATCTTTGACGTCGTCTGGTTCGACCCGCCCTACGACTTGGCCGACGACGTCATGGATGGCCTCATCGACGCCACCATTCAGAACGCCCTGGCCCATGACGGACTGATCGTGGTGGAGAGGTCGCGCCGCAGCCGACCGCCTCACGTCCCGGAAGGGTTTGAGTCGTGGAACTCTCGTTACGGTGAAACCGTCGTCTACTATGCCCAGCGCAACCACGAGCCCATGGAGCAGCAGTGAAAGCAGTTTTTTCAGGATCCTTTGACCCCATCACCCTCGGCCACGTCGACATCGTGACGCGAGCCGCCGAGCTTGTTGACGAGGTCGTCGTCGGGGTGGCGGTCAACTCGGCCAAGAATGGCATTTTCTCCATGGAGGAGCGGGTGGCCTTCGTCAGGGATGCCGTCGCTGACATCCCGGGTGTCGAGGTCGCCCTCGTCGACGGGTTGCTCGTCGACTTCTGCACCGAGCAAGGGGCTGACGCGATCATTCGTGGCCTGCGCTTTGGTGGGGATTTTGACTACGAGCTCCAGATGGCCCACCTTAACAAGGCCATGAGCGGGATCGAGACAATCCTGCTGCCCGCTGGGCGCGAATTCGGGACGATCAGCTCCTCCATGATTCGTTCGGCGGCATGCAATGGGGGCAATGTCTCAGAGTTCGTGCCAGCTATCGTCGATGCCGCGCTGCGAGAGAGGTTCCCGCGCTCCTGACGACCGGAGATCCTTGGGCCATGGTCCAGGCCTCCGAGTGTCGAGCATGAGGTCGCAGTCACACAGGTCAGCGGGCTAGAGCACCGGCGAGGGCCTCTCGGCCTGTGAGCCCATGGGTGGGATGAAAGACGAGCCTGGGTGCTCGTCCGGTCTGTATGGCTTCATCAACCCATCGGGCGAAGAGATCGCCCATGGGGAAAGACACCGACCGTCCCGCCCCGGTGTCCCAGTCCGCGCTGAATTCCAGCGGCTCATCGGCCTGTTCCTGGGGCTGAGCGTTATGCAAATCGGGCAGCATGTCCGACATGGCCAGGGCTTCCGGCTTTGGCTTGCCGTCGTTGGTGAACAGGCCGAGCGAATACTCCAGCTTCGGGAAATCCAACAGCTGGTCTGACACGTCGTGGGAGCACCACCATGTCACCGCCTCCAGACTCGGGGTGGTGGCCACCGAAGCCAGGGACGACGTGACGAAGTCCGCTGCCCGGTCGTCGGGAACATGGCTGCGAGGCGCACCAATTTCCTGCAGCCAGAGTGGACGGTGGGGATCGGGGCTCCAGGCCCGGGCCAGTTCGAGCAGATAGCGTGGGAACCATGTGAGGGCGGGATGTCCCTCCCCGAAGTGCGGTCCGACCTGCGCGAACACCCAGGAATGGATGGTCGTCGATGAGCCCAGGGTGACGGCGTGACGCGGGGTGAAGGGATGATCGTCAACGAACCAGAGGTCGTCGTCGAACCCGAACCAGAACCGTCCGTCCGGCCACTGGTCCCGCATGGTTCCGAGCATCGTCTCCAACCACGTCTGGGCCTCATCGACGGTGCACCCGCTGCGCGTCGGATGATGATGCCCCGGGGCCAGAGCAGCATACTGCGGGAACTCGTTGCCCACCGTCATACCGGTGACGTTCGGCTCTTCCCGCAGGCGTGTTGCCAGTTGGCTGATGAGTTCGGTCTGGCCAGCCTTGACGAGCGGATCGGTGAAGAGATTTGACTCGTGCCATGTGACCACCCAGGAGGGCAGGAAATCATAACTCGACAGATGCCCGTTGAGGGCGTCGACGGTGACCTCAAGGTCGAATTCGCCAGCTGCGCGCACGACGGAGACGACGTCATCGAGGGCTCGGGGACGCACCAGACCGCGATTGGGCTGCAACAACGGCCACAGTGGGAAGATCCGTACGTGATCGAGGCCCAGTCGTGCAATTGCTTCGAAATCGCGTCGTGCCGCATCGATATCGAGGTCAAGCCAGCTGTGGAACCATCCCTGTGACGGTGTGTGATTGACGCCAATCCTCATCGGCTGCGTCCCAACCTCAAGGTCGCAACCTGGAAGGGGCGCATGGACAGACCGATGGTGTCGTCAGCAAGGCCAGCGGTGATGACTGACGGACCGACCTGGGCGTGCGGGTTGCCCTCAAGGGGGTCCTCGAGCAGGTCGGACTCAACGGCGGACGTGGCATCAAAGCCCACCGTCATCGTGGTGTGAACATGACGCCCGTAGGGCTCGTATAGCCGGACGATGACGTCACCAGAGCCATCCTCAGCCAATTTGACGGCCTCTACCGCAATGCCTTCGACGCTGACCAGCGGATCGACCGGCGATCCCTGACGACGACGCACGCACAGGTTGGCGGCATACCCGTCACGCACGGCATCGGTGAGATCGGCTCCGACGTGCAAAGTGTGGAAGAAGTCATGCTCTCCCTCGTCGGCGCGCGGGTCGGGGTATCGGGCTCCCTTGAGAAGGGAGGCGCGGGCCACCGACCATGTGCCGCCGTTGTCCTTGGGATGGCGGGACACATTCCACCCATAGGTGCCGGAATTGGCGATGGCGACGCCGAATCCGGGCTCGGAGACGTACACCCAGCGATGGGCATGAACCTCGAAGCGGAAGGCATCCCACGAGGTGTTGGTGTGGGTGGGACGGGTGATGTGACCCATCTCGATCTCGTAGTCGGCGTGATCGGTGTGGACGTCCACCGGCCAGGACAGTTTGAGCAGACTGTCTCGTTCGTGCCAGTCGACATGGGTGCGCACCTTGACGCGCGGATCTCCCGGATTCACGGTCAGCGACTGGGTAGCGCGGGAATCCCCGAACGTCCTTGTGACGCTGATGGTCACGGAATCACCGTTGCGGGACATGGTGGCCCTGCCATCATCCAGGTCGGTGACGTTGTTGGCGTAGAAGGGATCGATGTCCCACGCGTCCCACATGTTCGGGAAGTCAGGGTGAATCTGAAGAAGATTGCCACGCTGACCAGCCGGGATGGCATCGCGACCGGAAGCAGGGTCGACGAGGTGGGTGATGAGGCCGTGCTCGTCAACGGTAAGACGCAGCAGGCCATTGTCGACGACGAATCCGTCAGCCGCATCCTCAGCCTGAACCCCGTGGGCAATTGTCGGAGCAACTCCGGCCCCCATGGCCACGGTGGAAGCCCACGGACGAGTCATCGGAGAAGAATCGAAGACGACCTGCTCGTCACCCTCTCCGGCTAGCAGCTCCTGGGCATGGTGAATGAGCTCGGTGAGTTCGTCAGAGATGCGCCGGTGATCGGCGACGACCTCGCGATACACCCACGCGATCGCCGATCCAGGCAGGATGTCGTGGAACTGGTAGAGACAGATGGTCCGCCAGATCTCGGCCAACCGCTCACCGGGGTAGTCCATCAGGCCGCGTACGGCTGCGGTGGCGCACCACAGCTCGGCGTCGCGCAGCAGGTGCTCATTGCGACGGTTGCCCTTCTTGACCTCGTACTGGCTGGTGAATGTGCCGCGGTGCAGCTCGAGATAGAGCTCCCCAACCCAGGCGCCCGGATCCTCGTGTTCGGCCTCGGCGCGGCTGAAGAACGTGGCCGGAGGCTCGATGGCCAGCTTGGGGGATCCGTCAAGATCGGCGACACGACGGGCCTGGGCGAGCATCTCGCGAGTGGGACCACCGCCGCCATCTCCATAGCCGAAGGGCACCAAGGAGGAATTGGCGCGGCCCTTGTCCTGGAAGTTGGACCGGGCGTGTTCGAGGTCACGAGCCGAGAGGTCAGAACCGTAGGTGTCAGCCGGCGGGAAATGGGTGAAGATGCGGGTGCCGTCGATTCCCTCCCACCAGAAGGAGTGGTGGGGAAACTTGTCGACCTGGTTCCACGAGATCTTCTGGGTCAGGAACCACTGGGCGCCAGCCAGTTTGGCCAGCTGCGGTAGGGCTCCCGAGTAACCGAAGGAATCAGGCAGCCACACCTCGGGGCAGTGGTGGCCGAACTTCTCCATGAAGTACCGCTGCCCGTACAGCAGCTGACGGCACATCGCCTCACCACCAGGCAGGTTGGCGTCAGACTCCACCCACATACCTCCAACCGGGATGATCCGGCCGTCGGCGACTGCCTTCTGCAGTCTGGCGAAGAGATCAGGATGGTCCTCCTCCAGCCAGGCCGAGTGTTGAGCAGCAGGGAAGGCGAAGAGATGGGTGGGGTCGTTCTCGATGAGATTGAGCTGGTTGGAGATGGTTCGAGCGACCTTGCGTCGGGTCTCGCGCAGCGGCCACAACCAGGCGGAGTCAATGTGGGCATGGCCGATGGCCGTCATCGTCTGGGCAGAGTCGTGGGCAGGACGAGCGAGGACTGGGGCCAACTCGGCGCGAGCAGCTGATGCTGTGGAGGCAACGTCGAAGAGATCGATTCTGTCCATGGAACGATCCAGAGCACGACGGATCTCCCACCGGCGCTCAGAATCCTCCGGTAGCTGGGCAGCCAAACCGGACAAGGTCATGATGTCAGCGATGAGTTCGCGGATCTCGTCGTGGACGACGACGAGATCAGCTTGCTTGAGGGTGTAGTAGGCGTCAGTCGAGGCAGTGAGTTTGTCCCCATCCTCGGTTGGCTGGAAAGGAGGCTGGGCCAACAGGATCGGGTTGGAGGCAGCCTCGACGTAGATGTCGATGTGACCTTCCGTGTCGATCTCGACGGGAATCCACGTGTTTCGCGGATTGAGAGCCTTGATGACCGACCCGTCCGGACGCACCACGAGGCCCTCGGACTGGAACCCTGGGGAGTCCCAGACGCCCCCGAGGTCGACGATCATCTCGAGATGATCGTCGCGATGCTCCGGCGGAACGGTGGCCATGAGATGGAGCCAGGTCGTTCCCCATGGCGGGCCCCACTTGTCTCCCACCCGGAACGGCTCATAGCTCAGCGACAGCCCCTCGCTGATCGAGATGGGCTCTCCCTGGCCGCGGACTCCGGGGCGACTGTTCGGTCCCTCGGTGGTGTCAGTGACGGGAGCCCACTCGACGTCGAGTGGGCACACCGTGGTGGTCTCGGCGGGGCGAATCTTCTCAGCGAGATGACGGCGCACCCGACCGTCAAGAATGGGGGCGTGATCATGCATGGGGAGTCCCTGGCGGTTGCGACATTGACAACGGATAATTTCAGAATTGAAGTGTAGTTACTAATACGGTTTAGTCAACTCGCTCGGAAGGGAGTGCCCAGACGATCTCCAACAGGGCGTTGCGAAGAGGTTCGGACGCATCCTCGGCCAGCAGCATTGCGGTGAGCTCGAGGGGAGGACGGCCGCTTCGCAACAGGTCTGCCAAGCGAGTTTTTGTGGTGAATTCGATCTGAGCATCATCGATGAGCGTGATGGCTCTCGTCATGAGGTCATCGGCGCAGTCTGACGAGACCGAGATGGTGGTTTCGACGACCTCGTCCAGACGATGCTGCCCGAGATCAATCGTGACGGGACGCCCTCCTGCGTGGACGCTCACGCGCCATCGTCGCATCACAGCTGTGCGTGGACCTTCGCATGGACCGATTCGCAGCCGTCCATCGGAGTCGAGGTCGAGAGGAGTCGTCCGCAGGCTGTCGTCGTCCTCAAGCAAGTCAAAGTGGCCGGCAGCGCCCGGGACGACGACCAAGGTGAGATCGGTCGTCACATCTCCCCTGGCCAGCGGGTCGGTGGCAGTCGGAATGATGGTTCCAGGCTTGGCAAGGACAGGAACCTCGTCGATAGTGCGAGACATGGTGACGAAACGCTGTGGCGAGTAGGTGAGCCCAGTGAGGAGGTCGACCCACCGAAGACCATCACTGAGAGGGGGTAACCAAGTACGCGTGGTCGCGAGTCCCGCGACGGGGTCGCGTTTGCTGGTGACCGGCCGCACCAAGAGCTGGCTGCCGAACCAGTACTCATTGCGATCGACATAGGACTCCTCCCACTCCGGGTGAGTCCAGTAGGTAGGTCGGATGAGAGGGCACAGGTCGCGATGGCCCGACAAATTCTCGCTGTGCAGATACGGGATGAGACGGTGACGCATTCGTAGGCACTGCGTCATGACCATTTCGGTTTCTGCGCAGTAGTGCCACGGCTCCTTGGACCCGAACTCGTTCTTGGTCGAGTGCAGTCGATTGATGGGGGAGAGCACCCCGAATTGCGCCCATCGAGCCATGAGCTCGTCATCGCGGGCCCCGAAGATGTGCCCACCGATGTCATGGCTCCACCAGCCGTAACCGATATTGGAGGCGGTGGCCGTGAACTCGGGCTGGAAGTCCAGAGTCTCCCAGGAGATGACGGAATCGCCCGAGAAACCAATGGGGTAACGGTGAGACCCAGGTCCCGCGTAACGCGAGAAGGTCAGCGGGCTGCGACGGCCATCCGGGCGGGGGCGTCCCGAGTCGATGTGGTGAACGTGGTTGAGCATCCACAGTGGGTCCAGTCCGGGTACCGAGCAGGTCTGTCCTTGCTGCCAGTCCACCCACCACAGATCGACTCCCTCGTCCTCCATGGGATGAAGGACGTCATCGACGTACACCGTGGCAAAGTGTGGATCGGCAATGTCAAAGGGGACGGGATCGCCCGAGTCCGGATCGACTCCCATGTCAGTGGCGACCTGTCGGTAACACTCTTCATGGCGACGGATGCCATCGGCCGGGTGCAGATTGAGGCAGGTCCGTAATCCCCGCTGGTGAAGACCGGCAAGGAAGGCACGAGGGTCGGGGAAGAGTTCTCGATTCCATGTGTATCCAGTCCAGCCATGTCCCAGAACTGGGTCGATGTCGGTGAGGTGCCAGTCCATGTCAATGACGGCCACCGACAGCGGGATTCCGTCCGCCTCGAATCGATCCATGAGGGCCTCGTACTCGTCGGCGCTGTAGGCGTGGTAGCGAGACCACCAGTTGCCCAGGGCCCATCGCGGAATAACCGGTTGCGGTCCGGTGATGCGGTAGAAATCGGCGGCTGCAGCAGCGTAGTCATGGCCGTGGAGGAAGAGATAGACATCCTTGCCACCGGAATCAGCTGGGTTGTACCGACGTACCGGTTGAGGCCATCGGGTGGATCCATCATCTTCCAGTGCGAGTGAATGAGAATCATCGAGGACGGCCCATCCCTGCGCACTCGCCACACCTGCGCCCATGTCACAACGGCCGTCGACGCAGTCGAGAGTGCGAGCGGTCCCGCCCAAATTGGTGGGGATTCCGAATGGGGTTTGCGAGAGTGGGTCATCGCCCCAGTGCCACACGGCGTGGTAATTGCCGACGCTCGTTATCGAGGCGTGCAGCCCTTCCGGGGAAAACTCCATGCCGTCGTAGCGAAGCTCGTAATACCGGTTTCGAATGACGATATGGCCATTCTCCTCATCAATGGTGTTGGTGACCTCGTGGGGCGTGCGGTCCGCGACCACCTGTGTCGGTCGGTCCTCGAAGGGCTCCGTAGGGTCGTCGCGCCACTCACAGCGAATGAGTCGATCGGTGATGAGGGTTATGCGGTAGTGATCTGTGGCAAGACAGGTTGTCTGAGGCATGGCGTCTCCCAGCGTTGGGGACTCCCACCCTAATAGCTAATGAACCGCTCTGGAGGTCATCGTGAAGGTATCGCTGAAACGTTTTACCTATTCTCCGGTTTGGCCCTAGGATGATGCTGCGCGGGTGAAGGCCATGTGCTCCCGGGCGAGGATGCCTTGTGACCTGCGCCCATCAGGGCATTCATGCTTCCGGAAGGGACCGTGGCTTCATGGGCAGGACGACGATCAAGGACATCGCCAGAGTCGCCGGTGTGTCGCCGGGCGCGGTGTCCTTTGCCCTCAATGACAAGCCTGGAGTTTCTGAGGCCACCCGAGCTCGTATCAAGGCTGTGGCCAAGGACATGGGATGGCGTCCGAACGTCGCCGCGAAGGCGTTGTCGGTCAACCGAGCCGGTGCCGTCGGTCTCGTTATCGCCCGTGACGATCGCAGTTTCGCCGGGGAAAGGTTCTTCCTGCACCTCATCGCGGGGATAGAGGAGGTTCTCACTCCTGCTCGAACCGCCCTGGTGTTGCAGCTGGTGGGCTCTCCTGAGGAGGAGTGTGAGGTCCATCGACAGTGGTGGGCTCAGCATCGTGTCGACGGTGTCGTCCTGGTCGACCCGGCCCGCAATGACCCGCGGTGGTCCCTCATGTCGGAGATCAACATGCCGTGCACCGTCGTCGGAGCCACGGAGGACACCCCGTTGCCCGGCATCCATATCGATGACGCCACTGCTGCGCGGAGCATTGTCAACCATTTGGCCGACCAAGGGCATCGTCGCATTGCCTATATCGGCGGTGACCCGACCCTCGAGCACAGCATGGTCCGACGCCAGGTCTTCGCCCAGGAGGCGGAGAGTCGCGGAGTGGTCGTCATCGAGGCAGCGGCCAGCGACTACTCCGAGCAGTCCGGAATTCAGGAGACCAGCGCTCTTCTTTCCAGGCCTGACCGTCCCACCGCCATCGTCTATGACAATGAAGTACTGACTCTGGGAGGCATCACCTCCCTGACGCAGCACCGGTTACGGATCTCTGCGGACGTCTCCGTCGTGTCCTTCGAGGATTCCCCGACATGTCGAGTGATACCGCCCGGAATCACCGCTCTGCGTCGTGATCCGTCAATTCTGGGTAGGGACGCCGTCGCGATGTTGATGAGCATCATTGATGGCCAGGACGTGGAGGACATCACCGAGCAGCCGCCTGAACTTGTCGTCCGGGGTTCCACAGGGCAGCTTTGAACGTCTGGCTGCCCTGGGAGATTGGAATGGGCCAACGACAAGACGGTCGGAACCCTTCTGGTTCCGACCGTCTCCTGAATTGGGTGTAGGTCGCTCAGCCTTTCACGCCACCGCTCTCCACGCCACGGAAGAAGACCTTCTGCATCGAGGCGAAGACGACGATGATCGGTATGAGGGCGATGATCGTTCCGGCTGCGACCTCACGCGGGTCGGTCGACATCGTTGAACTGAGGTACTGCATGCCGACGGTCAGGGTGTACTTGTCAGGATCGTTGAGGACGACCAATGGCCACAGGAAGTCGTCCCAGGCCCCGATGAAGGAGAACACCGCAACCACCGAGGCCATCCCCTTGATGTTGGGCCAGACCACGTGCCGGATCTTGTCCCATGTGTTGGCTCCGTCAACGGTCGCCGCATCGAGGACCGACGGAGGGACTGCCCGACAGGCGGTGGCCATGAGGAGAACGTTGATGGCACCGACGACACCGGGGATGGCGACGCCAGCCAGGGTGTTCGCCAGGCCCATGCCCTTGATGACGAGGTACTGGCTGGTCAGCGTGACCTCACCGGGAAGTAGGAGGACCGACAGCAGGATGCCCATGACGACCTTCTTGCCGCGGAATTTCATGCAGGTCAGTGCATAACCGGCCAGGGAGGCCAGCACGACGTTGCCGATGACGCAGACAGCGGCGACGATGACCGAATGCCAGGCGTAACTGAAGATCGGGACGACATGGGCAACGCGACGGTAGGCGTCGACGCTGAAGTCTTGGGGGATGAGATGGGGCGGGAAGGAGTAGACGTCCTCGCTGACGCCTTTGAGGGAGGTGGACAGCTGCCACAGGAAGGGGCCGACCGAGATGATGACGACGAAGATCAGCAGGATGTACCGCCCGATGAGTCCGGCAAGGGTGGGGCGGGTCGGGTCGAATGCCCGCCGGCTACGCCACGGCTTCTGCTTGGCAGGACGAGTTGCGCTGGAGGTGCTCATGCCATCGTCTCCTTCGTGGCGGCCTGGACGGCTGCTGCCCGGCGGGCACGGCGGCCAGCCTGCTTGGGCTTGTGGCCAGACCGCAGGTCCTTGTTGTTCGCCCAACCGATGGTTGCTAGCGGAATGAGGGTGAGGAAGAACAGCACGACTGACAGGGCCGACGCATAGCCGAGCTGTCCGGACAGACCGGTACCGACCTGTTTGATGATCATGACGAGACTGGAGTCCTCACCGCCTGGGCCACCAGTTCCATTCGTGAGGACGTAGAGCTCGGAGAAGATCCTCATCCCGGACACCGCAATGAGAGCGGTGATGAGAACCATGGCCGGCCTGATCCCGGGGATGGTGACGTTGCGGAACCGCTGGAAGCTGCTTGCGCCATCGAGGGCGGCGGCTTCATGGAGGTCATGGTCGACGTTTCCGAGGGCCGCGAGGTAGACGATCATGTAGTACCCGAGGCCCTTCCACACCGTCAGCAGGATCGCGCAGCCCAACAGCTTCCACCGATCGACAAGGAAGGGGATGGAGCTGTTCGCGACACCCATCCACTGCAGGGACTGGTTGATGAGACCACGGGAGTCGAACATCCAGCTCCAGATGAGGGCCACGACAACGACCGAGGCAATCACCGGGAAGTACGCCACAGTACGGAAGAACGAGATCCCGGGGATCTTCTTCTCGACGAGCAAGGCCAACAGCAACGGCAGGATCGTCAACAGTGGGATGCACACGATGACGTAGATGAAGGTTGTCGCCATGGCATTCCAGAACATGTCGTCGTGCCACAGCTCGACGTAGTTGTCGAAGCCGATGAACTCCCCGCCGACGAGGGGCCGGGTGTTCGTGAAGGACAGAATGATCGTGTTGATGAAGGGGTAGAGGGCGAACACGACGGTCCACACGACTGCCGGAGCCACCAACAACCACGGGGTGTACCAGCGGTGGGAGTTCATGGGCGCAGATCCTTGGCGGAGTAGGGGCGTTGTCAGCGGGGAGGTGAGCCGGCCCCGCATGGGGAGCGGGGCCGGCTGAGGATCACTTCGCGATGTGGTCGTTGCAGTACTTGACGGCGTTGTCGAGGGCGTCCTTGGCCTTGATGTCACCACGCATGGCCGAGGAAATCTGCTGGCCGACGTAGGTCTTCATGGCGTCGGTGTAAGCCATCGGCTCGCCGATCTGCGCATCCTTCATTTCCTCCGCGAGGGCCTCGGCAGCCTTCTTCATCTGTGGATCATCGATGACCGAGGTGAAGGACTCCGGGTTCTCGTTGGCCTCCTTGGTGCCGGGCAGGAAGCCCTGGGCCAGCTTGACGAACTCGACCTGGTTCGCGTTGTTGGTGACGTACTTGGCGAAAGCCAGCGCCAAGTTCGGGTTCTTGGAATCGTTCGAGATGCAAATGCCCTGGACGAAAAGAGGTGGAACGCCGATGCGCTTCGTCATCGCGACGTGAGGAGCGAGCTTCGGGGCGTCCTTCTTGAGGTCGATCGGGAAGGAGGCCGAGCCGGTGGTCCAGGCAACCTTGCCCTGGATGAAGAGCTTTGAGTTGCCCAGGTAGTTGTTCTGCAACACCTCCGGCGGCATGGCCTTCTTGGCATAGAGCTCGACGTACTTCTCGATGATCTTGACAGCCTTGTCGGTGTTGAAGGTGAACTTGCCGTCCTTGAAGACCTCGACGTCCTGGGCTGCGAGATCGCCGAGGGTTGGAGCGGTGGAGATGAGGGGCATCTTGCCGCCGGACTTCTCGGCCATGGTGATGGCTTGCTCGTAGAGCTCGTCAAGGGTGGTCGGCAGCTTCTTGGGATCGAGACCGTACTTCTCGAAGGCCTGGGTGTTCCACCAGTTGAGGTCGGTGCCGAGGTACCACGGGTAGCCGTAGACCCCGTCGTGACCATCGAAGGTGTAAGCATCGATGCCGCCCTTGGTGTATGTGTCGATGGTCTTGGTATCGGCCTTCTTGAGGTCCATGACCTTGTTGGCCTTGAGGAGCTGCCATGCGAAGTTCGGGGGCATGTTGACGACGTCGGGCAGTTGACCGGCGGTGGCCTGCTGTTGGACCTTCTCCTCGTAGCCCTCACCCGGCTGGTCAATCCACTTGATGGTCGTGCCGGGATGCTCCTTCTCGAAGGATTTGACGAGCTTCTCGAAATACGGGGTGAATTTCTCGTTCTTGAGCGACCAGGTCTGGAACTGGATGCTGCCCTCGAGCTTGGCGGAAAAGTCGATGGATGTCTGGCTCGACGGCTTATCTCCCGATCCGTTCATGCCGCATGCGCTGGCAGCTAGGACAGTTGCCAGTGCGGCCGTACCACCGAGAAGTTGACGTCGGCCGATGGTGAGGTTTGCCATGCTCTCTACTTCTTCCTTGAAGGGGGTCCAGCGGGATCCGATTCCAGCGTCGGTGTCGAACCCCAGCGAACTAATACGCTTTAGTTCAGAGTGCCTGAAACGGCGTGCACAGTCAAGCTGACACACAGTTTTGGTCTGGCGTCGATCTCCGTTGTACAGTGGCCAGTCGGTCATGACCTCGTCGTGTTCCACCGGTCGAAGGGATCTTTGCGATGAATACCACCCATCGCCACCCCGACGCACACTCGGATCTCGTCATCGAGACCCATTCGCTGCGTCGGCAGGTGGGTCAGATGACCCGGATTCAACGGACGGTGCCCGCTCCGGCGGATCTCGGTGTCGACATGATCGGCGTTCCCGAGAACTCCCCTCTCGATCTCGACCTTCGGTTGGAATCGGTGGGTGAAGGAGTTCTCGTCACCGGGGCCGTCGAAGCCACCCTGAAGGGGGAGTGCTCTCGCTGTCTGGATCCCATCGAGGAGGATCTCGTCCTTGACATCCAGGAGCTGTACTTCCACCCGGACAAGGAGGCTGAGGAGGACGCCAGTCGGGTCAGTGCCGAGGAAACGATCGACCTTGACCCTGTCGTCCGTGCTGCGGTGGTGCTGAACCTGGCGTTCAGCCCGCTGTGCCGCGACGACTGTGAGGGACTTTGTCCAGACTGCGGCGCCAACCTCAACGATGACCCGGACCATGACCATCCGGATCGGATCGATCCACGCTGGGCGGCTCTGCAAGGGCTTGTCAGCGAGGATGATTCGGATAAGTCCTGAACGTTCCCCAACGGCGTCCGTGTCATACGGATGCCACATCTGAAGCACACCAAGGAGAAGATCGTGGCCGTCCCGAAGCGGAAGATGTCCCGCAGCAACACCCGGCACCGTCGTTCGCAATGGAAGACGGTTGCTATCAATCTCGTCACCTGCGCCAACCCGGCATGCGGTGAGAAGCACCTGCCCCACACCGCATGTCCCGCGTGCGGCGAGTACGGCCCGCGTGGTGATCGCCGCCAGGTTGCCGAGGTCTGAGATCAGCACCGTGAGCGCACGAAAGGACCAGAACGTCAGTTCACCCGAGTACGGGGAGTGGCCTTTCCTGGGTCTTCTCAAGGAGTTGGGGATCAGATGTGACCCCCAACTCCTTGATCTCGCGCTCACGCATCGCTCCTATGCCTTTGAGAACGGTGGGATTCCCACCAACGAGAGGCTGGAGTTCCTCGGTGACGCCGTCCTCGAGGTCGGCGTTACCGATTACCTCTACCGCGCCTTCCCGGACAAACCGGAAGGTCAGCTCGCCAAACTGAGGTCAGCCGTCGTGAGCACGGTGTCCTTGGGACGGTTGGCCCGTCGCCTCGGCATCGGGCCGCGTATCAAGCTGGGCAAGGGCGAGGAACGTACCGGCGGCCACGACAAGACGTCGATCCTGGCCGACACCACCGAGGCCCTGTTGGGTGCCGTCGAGCTGTCCTCGGGGTTGCCGGACGCCCTGCGCCTCGTCCATCATCTCTTCGATCCCCTCGTTGACGAGGCGGATCGATCCGGAGCCGGCACCGACTGGAAGACAGTTCTCCAGGAGTACTGCTCTGAGCAAGGGCTTGAGGCTCCGCGATACGACATCGTCGGATCTGGCCCGGACCACAATCGCCGCTACCGTGCCAGGGCAGAAGTGGGTGGAAAGCTGCACGCTGCCTACACCGGCCACAACAAGAAGGAGGCCGAGCAGGGAGCGGCCCAGCTTGCGGTTGCCGCACTGATCCCTCCCCGCACCGGTGCCTGAGCTTCCTGAGGTCGAGACAGTACGAGCCGGACTCGAGAGTCTCGTCATCCCCTCGGCCGTCGAGCGGGTCGACGTCGTCGATGTCCGCGGGTTGCGCCCAACCGGTGGTTCGGAAGAAGCCAGAGTCTTCGAGGCGACTCTGACTGGTCGCCAGTTCACCGCCATCAATCGCCGGGGCAAGTACCTGTGGTTCGTCCTCGACGACGGCACGGCGATGCTGGCCCACCTGGGGATGAGCGGACAGTTCCGTGTCGTCGACAGGGAAGCCCCACGGCATCGCCATACCCGTGTTGTCATTGGCCTTGGTGACGACCGTGACCTACGTTTTCTGGATCAGCGCACCTTTGGCGGACTTACTCTCGCCCCGCTGATTGACGGTGTGCCCGGGCCGGTCGCCCACATTGCCCCTGATCCCTTCGAGGATTCCTTTGACGTCGATGAGGTTGCGCGACGACTGCGCGCACGCAGGTCGACCGTCAAGCGCAGCCTGCTCGACCAGACACTGGTATCCGGTGTCGGCAACATTTATGTCGACGAAACCCTGTGGCGGGCTCGTCGTCACCCGGAGACCCCGTGCTCGCGCCTCAGCCAGCGCAAGGCTGTGGAGTTGTTGGAGACAGCGCGCGAGGTGATGTCCGAGGCGATTACCCAGGGTGGGACATCCTTTGATGCCCTGTACGTCGATGTCAATGGTGAGTCGGGGTACTTCGACCGCTCGCTGGATGCTTACGGACGGGAGGGGCTCCCGTGCAAGCGTTGCGGGACGCCGATGGTGCGGGAGCACTTCATGAACCGGAGCTCGTTCCGGTGTCCGAGATGCCAGCAGTTGCGTTGACCTCGGTGAGCGCGGGGCGACCGTGTTCTACCCGAGGGTGTGGGCAAGTTGCAGGACGCGTTCAAACTCTGGCTGCGAGGCAACATCAGCGAGTTTCGTCGTTCGCCGGATGTGTGTAGCGAGGACGAGGGACAACTCGGCGATTTCGCCGAGCGCAATGTCTCGGTCGAAGCGCGCTCGGTCGAGAGTTGTTCCCGGCATAGAGCGGATGATCTCGAAGTATTGGGTGAGAAACTCTTCGCGAGCGTCTGTCGGCTGAACGTAGTAGCCACCTTCGGGCTTTTGCCAAAAGCAACGAATCGTGCGGGATCGCCGAAGTACGGGCTGATGTCAGCATGACCGAAATCGATGATTGTGGCGTCATGCCCATCCCAGAGCACATTCATCGGAAGCAGAGCGTCCTCGCACAACGTCGATGGTGCGCTCGCCGCGCGATCAGCCAGTTCGGTGAGGGCTAAGGACAGCGAGGGGAGATGTTTTGCGACCAGAGCGAATTTCTCGGCTCTGGTTCCGTTGACGTTCGTGGCGGGGGACTCTGACCAAAACCGTGCATGGAGGCGTGCCAAACTCTTCCCTGCGGCGGTTGTAGCTTCCCTGCGCAGACACTGGAGATTCTCGCCGCCTCGCTCCTCGAACGCATGTCACGTGTGGCCGTCTACAACTGCGGTTCCGAGCAACTGAGGCACAGGCAGATCGGGCTGCCCTTCAAGCCATCGCTCGTAGACGACGCCTTGGCCATCGTTGAGTTTGACCACTAGCCGCGGGTTTCCTGCGGCGAGGTAGACGTTGTACTCTTTCTCAAAGCCCAGATCGATGTACTTTCCCAGCAATTGTCGGTCGCTCAGTTCGAGGGCATTCAGTACTGGCTCCAACTCGCCTTGATCGCAGGATCGTATCGACATCCCTCTTGTCGTCACGATTCAGAGGCTACTGACTTCTGAATCGTGACAACGCTGGATTCCGATGATGTCCGGCACAGATCAGTATGCGTCGACGACCTCAGCGTCACAAAGTCGTGAAGTCGGGTTACTTCGATCGGACCCTTGACGTGTACGGAAGCCAGGGCAAGGAGTGTCGATGTTGCGGCACCGTCATCGTTCGGGAGTCCTTCGCGAACAGGTCGTCGCACCGGTGCTCCCGGTGTCAGCGCTCGCGTCGGTGACCCGGTCATGTCCGTTCCCAGACCTCGACAGGTCTTGGTACGACGACGAACAGTGGGCGAGGTCGCGGCGCGTCGAGGTGGGGAGGCCACGCCGGTGATCTGGCGGTGACCTTGGCACGAAGGTGCTCCATCTCGTAATCGAGCTGTTCAGAGGTTACGGTGAGTGACCTTCATGGCGCTGGATCGGATGTGATCCTCGTACGGCCAAAGCAGTAGCCGCGCTCAGTGACTTCGTCGGTCAGGCCTGTCAGGATCAAGCCTCCACAATCGCACGTGTTGTCTTCGCTTTCGGGTGTTGCTGATGGGCACACCCATTTCTTGGCCCCTCCTTGTCGGGCATATCATGTCGCGGGTGATCATTGACCCATCTGTACCTGCGAGACGACGCATCAAGAAGCGTCACTTCATCGAGTTCTTGAAATTCGGAATCGTGGGTGGCTCCGGATTCGTGGTCAATATCGTCGTTGCCATCATCATGAACAAGTTGAATGGTGGCACCGAGCATGCCCAGGACATCCTGTTTAACTTGGCGGGTACACGATGGAACTTCCGTTTCACCAGCCTCGTCTGGTTGGTGGGTTTTGTGGTCGCAAACGTCACGAACTTCCAGCTCAACCGATCCTGGACCTTCAAGCGGGAGCGCCGCCGCGGCTGGTGGCGCGAGTTCTGGCCCTTCTTCGCCGTGGGGTCCGTGGCAGCGATCATCGGCATGTTCATCAAGATTCTGTTCACCAATCCAACCTCCCCGATCTACCTCCCCGAGCCGTGGTTCCACGAGAGCAAGGGATTCCACTCTCGTGAGTACTGGTCGCAGATCTTCGCCATCATCGTGACCATGCCCATCAATTTCGTCGTCAACAAGTTGTGGACGTTCCGCGCAGTCAAGCACTCTGGTGAGGTTCCCATGGTGGGTCCCGCTGTTTCTCCGGAGAATCTTGACGCGGACGACTCGTCCGAGGGGCGTCAGCACGTCTGAGAGACGCCTCGCATCGGGTACCCTGAATTTTCGGTACCCCGTTGACGGAAAGGTCGTGCCCGGATGGTCGTTTTCATCATCGCGATGATTCTTATCCTGGCGGTCGCGCTGGGCGTCTGTGCCGTGGTGATGCTTGGGTTGCGCCATCCTGGTGACGATCCCGATGCGAGTTTCTGGCGTCATACTGCCACCCGGGTCGGGGAGGATCTCAGTGGTGTCCGACGCCGTTGAGGCGTTGCGAATCCTTGGTGCCGTGATGTGAGCGGCTAGTATCGGCGGACGTGGACCTGACTTACCTGATTTGGATCATTCTCGGCATCCTCGTCCTCGTGACGGTGGTTGCCGCCGTCACCGCTGGGATCTCACGACGTAAGGCGCTTCGCGAGGGTTCCAAGCCTGCGGAGGTTGAGCCGACCCCGACCAAGGAACCCGAGGCCACTGGTGAGGAGAAGCCTGAGGCTGGTGCGACCGCGGCCCCTGCTCCTGCGGCCGAGCCTGAGGCGCCGTCCGAACCCAGGGTTGAGACTCCGGAGGCTGCGGGCTCGCGGATGGCACGACTCCGTCGCCGTCTGGCCAACAGCAACAACGCCTTGGCCCGTGGTCTGGCAGAGCTCCTGAGCGCCGACAAGCTCGACGACGACACCTGGGATGACTTCGAAACCACCCTCATCACCTCTGATCTTGGCGTGGGCCCGACCACGGAACTGGTCGAGAAGCTGCGCTCGGAACTGGCGATTGACGGCGTCTCCGACCCGGCCCGGGCCCGCGGGATCTTGCACCACGAGCTGGTCGAACTTGTCGGACCAGACATGGATCGGTCCATCAACCTCGATCATGCGGAGGGTAAGCCGGCAGTCGTCCTCATGGTGGGAGTCAATGGCACGGGCAAGACGACGACCTGCGGCAAGTTGGCCCGCGTCCTGGTCGCAGAGGGCAAGACGGTCCTCCTCGGTGCCGCAGACACCTTCCGCGCCGCAGCTGGGGAGCAACTGGAAACCTGGGGGGAGCGCGTCGGCGTGCGCACCGTTCGCAAGGACGAAGGGGCTGATCCCGCCTCGGTCGCCTACGAAGCTGTTCAGGCCGGTATCGACGAAGGCGTTGACGTCGTGCTCGTCGACACTGCTGGCCGTCTTCACACCAAGGCCGGTCTCATGGACGAGCTGGGCAAGGTCAAGCGCGTCATCGAGAAGCTCGCCCCCGTCAGCGAGGTCCTACTCGTTCTCGATGCGACCACCGGCCAGAACGGTCTCACCCAGGCTCGTATCTTCTCCGAGGTTGTCGACGTCTCCGGCATCGTGCTGTCCAAGCTCGACGGCTCTGCTAAGGGCGGCATCGTCGTACAGGTGCAGCGCGAGCTGGGCGTTCCGGTCAAGCTCATCGGACTAGGCGAGGGCCCTGACGACCTGGCCCCCTTTGATGCAGAGGACTTCGTCACCGGTCTCATGGGCGATGAGCCTGCTGGCCATTGACGAGAAATCCTCTGGTGACCGGTGCGTTGTTGTCGTCTGTTGCCGCATGATGGTCAGTATTCTCAGCCCTGAGCTGTGCGCTGTTGTCCTCATCGCGGCCTTCGCGCTACCGCTGGCCTTCGCCACATGGCATGCTGTGCGGGGCACGGGCAGTTGGTGGCGCAAAGCCTTGCGTGGGCTGGGTCATTTCGTGGTGATCCTGGTGGCCCAGGCGCTGTTGATCGTGGGGTCTTTCCTCCACATCAATCGTGAATACGGGTTCTTCACCAGTTGGTCAGACCTGCTCGGCGAGGCCGAGCCGGCAGGTCCGGTCCACGATCTTGTCCCGATCCGCCGTACCAAGGTCAAGGACATCCCTGTCAGCAAGGACAATCCGCATCCCAACGGGCAGCTGGTGGGGTTGACGATGCCTGGCACGGACCCTCAGTACTCTCACGTCCCGGTGTGGTTGCCACCGCAGTACTTCGAGAAGTCGGAGCAGGGCACCCGTTTTCCGGTGCTGTATTACAACGGGGGAGTCAACGACACTGGTGACCATGGCAACGTCTCCATGGACCTCATCACACCCGCTCGGGAATTGGTCAAGAGACAGAAAATCAATCCGTTCGTCATCGTCTTCCTGCCCGGTCGAATTCGTAATGGCATTGACAGCGAGTGCGTTGACGTCGGCCCGGTCTACCACGAGTCGTGGATCATGAAGACCGTCATGCCCCAAATCGAGTCGCATTACCGTGTGGGTCACGAGCGGGGATCCCGTTTCATCAGTGGGTGGAGCTCCGGCGGATACTGCTCGGCTAACCTCACCACTAAGTACCCGAAGACTTTCAATGCTGGATTCGGAATCGGCGGGTACTATCACCCCACTTTCGAAGGGGCGATTCTCAACAGCGTCACTCAGCCGCTAATTGACGAAAACTCAGTGGTGCGTAGGGTGAAGGAGAAGAAGGTCGACCGCAGCGTGCGATTCCTGTCTGTTCTCAATCGCAGCGACGTGCAGAGTTGGGGTCCGGGGCGAGAACCCGCGATCATTGACGGCCAGGTTGGACCTGACGGTGGACAGTTCCATCGACTCGCCAAGGGTCACCAGCAGTTCACCTTCATCGTGCTGCACGGAGGAGGGCACCGCAACATCGTGTACATGCCCTACGTCCAGCAGTGTCTGGAATGGCTGGGCCAGTTTGGTCTGTGACCTCGCTCTGAATCATCATGTCAGACCGGGACGGTAAACTGTCCCGGTAAGGAACTAGCGCGCTGAAGGACAACCGTGTTCGACACTCTCCAGGACCGCCTCGCATCCACCTTCAAAGGACTGCGTGGCAAGGGGCGTCTCACCGATGCCGACATCGACGCCACGACTCGCCAGATCCGCATCGCCCTCCTCGAGGCCGACGTCAACCTGACGGTCGTCAAGGAATTCGTTGCGGCGGTCAAGGAACGCTGTCACGATGAGGAATTGTCGAAGGCGCTCAACCCTACTCAGCAGATCGTCAAGATCGTCAATGAGGAGCTCGTCGAGATCCTTGGCGGTCAGACCCGCACCGTCCGGTTCGCGAAGACCCCGCCCACCGTCGTCATGCTAGCTGGACTTCAGGGTGCCGGTAAGACGACCCTGGCGGGCAAGCTTGCTCGGTGGTTCAAGGAAGAGGGGCACTCGCCGCTGCTGGCCGCCTGTGACCTGCAGCGTCCCAACGCGGTCACCCAGTTGCAGGTCGTCGGTGAGCGGGCTGGTGTGCATGTCTTCGCTCCTGAGCCCGGCAACGGTGTCGGCGATCCCATCCAGGTGGCCCGTGACGCCGTCGTCGAGGCCCAACGCAAGCTCTATGACGTCGTCATCATCGACACCGCCGGACGTCTGGGCGTCGATGCCGAGATGATGGCCCAGGCTGCCGACATCAAGACGGCCACCAATCCTGACGAGACGCTGTTCGTCGTCGACGCCATGATCGGTCAGGACGCGGTCAACACCGCGGTGGCCTTCCAGGAAGGGGTCGGCTTCGACGGGGTCGTCCTCACCAAGCTCGACGGCGACGCCCGTGGCGGTGCCGCCCTGTCCATCGCCCGGGTCGTCGGCAAGCCGATCATGTTCGCCTCCTCCGGTGAGGGGCTCAAGGACTTCGACGTCTTCCATCCCGACCGGATGGCCTCACGCATCCTCGACATGGGAGACATGCTCACCCTCATCGAGCAGGCTGAGAAGGCCTTCGACCAGGAACAGTCTCAAGCCGCTGCGGCCAAACTCATGGCCGGCAAGGGGGAATTCGGCCTCGACGACTTCCTCGGGCTCATGCGCCAGATGCGTCGTATGGGGCCGATGTCCAAGATCATGGGCATGTTGCCTGGCGTCGGTCAGATGAAGGATCAGATCGAGAACATTGACGAGCGGGAGATCGACCGTATCGAGGCCATCATTTGTGCCATGACCCCGGCAGAGCGTGCCGACGTCTCGATCCTCAACGGTTCGCGTCGCGCCCGTATCGCGAAGGGCTCCGGCGTCGAGGTCCGCGACGTCAACAACCTCGTCAACCGCTTCGTCGATGCCCGCAAGATGATGAGCCAGATGGGCCAGATGATGGGTCCGGGCGCTGGCCGCATGATGGGGTCGATGGCCAAACGCGGCTCCAAGCAGTCCAAGAAGAAGCAGAAGAACCGCAAGGGTTCTGGTAACCCAGCGAAGCGCGCGGCCCAGGCCCGTCAGGCAGCCGAGAAGCCGCATCACAACAGCGGCGAGGCATTCGGTGTTCCCGGTCAGCAGCAGCCGAGCCAGGAAGATCTGCAGAAGGCGATGAGCGAGTTCAAGATGCCGCCGTCGATGCAGCAGATGTTCAACCAGACCAACAAGGGTCCGCGCTGATCTGACGTTGGCAATGCCTCACGAGGTCGTGGGTTTGACGTTTCGTCTTCTGCGGCCTCGTGCCACGATGAGGGCATGGATGAAGACACCCAGCCGCTGTTCCACACTCATACCCATGACGGGTGGACGCACACTCACGTAGCTCCTGAGGCTCAGACTGCTCCTGCCGAGGATCTGCGGATCCGGGGAGTTGTGCTGCCCGACGTGGAGGAGCGTGAGCTATGGGTTCACGACGGCGTTCTTGTCGAGGGTCCACTGCCAGGTGCTCGCACCCTCGCCGACGGTTGTTGGATCATCCCGGGCTTGGTTGACGCTCACAACCACATCGGGCTGGACGGCCATGGTGCCGTCGACAAGGAGACGGCTGAGGAGCAGGCTCGCACCGAGACGAGGACCGGCACCCTCCTCATTCGCGACGCTGGGTCCCCGAGTGACACCCATTGGATTGATGATCGCGACGACCTGCCTCGAGTCATCCGCGCCGGACGTCACATCGCTCGTCCCAAGCGCTACATCCGCAACTACGCAGCCGAGGTCGACCCGGAAGACCTCGTCGCCGAGGTGGATCGTCAGGCTCGCACAGGTGACGGCTGGGTCAAGCTCGTCGGTGACTGGATCGACCGTGCTGAGGGGGACCTGGCGCCGCTGTGGCCGGCTGACATCGCGAAGGAAGCAATCGATCGTGCTCATGAGCTCGGTGCCCGTGTCACGGCCCACTGCTTCTCCGAGGAGGCTCCGGCCCAGCTCGTCGACGCAGGCATCGACTGCATCGAGCACGGCATCGGCCTGACTGACGAGACCATCGCCACCATGGCTGAGCGCGGGGTCGGACTCGTTCCGACCCTGGTCAACATCGAGACCTTCCCGTCCATCGCAGCCCAGGCCGACGCCAAGTTCCCTACCTACGCAGCCCACATGCGTCATCTGCATGCTCACCGGATGGAAACCATCGGCAAGGCCGTCGATGCCGGGGTTCCGATCTACGCAGGTACTGACGCCGGCGGCACCATCGAACACGGTCTGATCGCCTCGGAGGTGCGGTTGTTGGCCGCAGTTGGAGGAGCGGAGATGGCATTGGGGGCAGCATCCTGGCGAGCTCGGGCCTGGTTGGGCGGCGAGCAACTGGGGATTGGGGACTCCGCCGACCTTCTCGTCCTCGATCGCGACCCGAGGGTGGACGTCAGAGTCCTGGAGTCTCCCATGCACATCCTGCTGAGGGGGCGAGTCGTCATTCGGTGACGGGTAGCCGGAGGAGGGGCCCGGACTCGCGTCGACGCTCTGGATGTGGCACAATACCGAGAGCTTCTGTCCGTTCGGTGCCCTCTCTAGCCGGCGGACGGTTCCATCCGAGTTCGGTTACGGTGTCCCCACATCGCAATCCGTGCTCACCCGTAACTTCCCGGGTTTCATCCCGGGCGTCTCACTACAGGAGATACCACACACGTGGCTACCAAGATTCGTCTGAAGCGTCTCGGCAAGATCCGCACCCCGCACTACCGTGTCGTCGTCATGGATTCGCGCACCAAGCGCGACGGTCGTGCCATCGAGGAGATCGGCCAGTACCACCCGAAGAACGACCCCTCGGTCATCGAGATCGACTCCGAGCGCGTCCAGTACTGGCTCGGCGTCGGCGCCCAGCCGACCGAGGCCGTCGTCGCCCTGCTCAAGCGCACCGGTGACTGGCAGAAGTTCACCGGTGACACCTCGGCCTCTGGTGTGACCCCGCAGGCTGAGCGTTCCAACAAGGATGACCTGTTCAACGCCGCTCTGGCCGAGGCTGATGAGGCCCCGCGCGAGGCCATCACCAAGAAGGCTGAGGAGCCCGTTGCCGAGGATGCTGCTGAGTCGGCCGCCGAGGAGAAGTCCGACGAGAAGGCTGAGGCCTGATCGTGCTCGCCGACGCCCTGGAACACCTCGTTTCCGGCATCGTCGCCAATCCCGACGATGTCCGGGTTCGGGAGAAGGACCTGCGACGCGGCCGGATGCTCGAGGTGCGTGTCAACCCCTCCGACATCGGCAAGGTCATCGGTCGTCAGGGCCGTACGGCCTCCTCGCTGCGCACGGTCATCGATGCCCTGGCCGGTGATGAGCAGATCAGGATCGACTTCGTCGACGTCGATCGCCGTGGTTCGGGACGCCGTTCCGAGCACCGTGGCCGCCGTCACTGAGCCGCCAATTCTCTGATACGCCAATCAATTGGCAATATGGGCCGTGGTCCCGCTTAGGTGGGGCTGCGGCCCATTTGTCGTGTTCGACACTTTTGTCCAACCGCAGACGCGGCAGCACCCATGAGGTTCAGGAGTCACAGTGGAACAGCAGGCAACAGTGGAGGTTGTCGTCGGTCGGGTGGGACGTGCCCATGGTCTGCGGGGAGACGTCGTCATCGAGGTTCGTACCGACGAGCCCGACGAGAGGTTCGACGTTGGTGCGACAGTTTGCATCGAAGGCACGCGGCAGGAGTTGACAGTTGCCAGATCACGATGGGCCAAGGGCAGCCTGATCGCCGCCTTCAAGGAGGTCGCCGATCGGAATGGCGCCGAGGAGCTGCGAGGTTCGGTGTTGGTGGCTGACGTCGAGGCCGATGAGGAGCCAGCTGATCCAGAAGAGTTCTGGGACCGTCAGTTGCGGGGACTAGCAGTGGTTGACGAGTCGGGTCAGGCACGGGGAACCGTCAAGGACATTCTCCACCTGCCGGCCCAGGATGTGCTCGCCATCGATGTCGACGGCGACGAACATCTGGTGCCGTTCGTTCGCCAGCTCGTTCCCACCGTTGACGTCGCTGCCGGTCAGATCGTTGTCGCCAGTATCCCTGGACTTCTTGACGACGATGCCGAGGAGGCGAGGTAACGATGAGGCTGGACTATCTGTCGATCTTCCCCGGATACTTCGACGTTCTCGACATCTCCCTGTTAGGAAAGGCTGTCGACAATGGTTTGGTCGAGGTCCACGCCCATGACCTGCGCGACTGGACCCACGATCGTCATCGCACTGTCGATGACCCCCCGTGCGGCGGTGGCGCCGGCATGGTCATGAAGCCTGATCCCTGGGGCGAGGCCTTCGACGGGATCATTGGTATTGAACCCGATCCGTCGGTCCACGTGATCTTCCCGACTCCCTCCGGAATTCCGTTCACACAGTCCGCTGCCCAGGAGCTGTCGACGGTTGAGCGGGTCGTCTTCTGTTGCGGACGCTACGAGGGCATCGATCACCGGGTCATCGACTACGCGCGAACCATGTGGACCGTCCATGAACTGAGTCTGGGCGACTACGTCCTCAACGGGGGAGAGGTCGCTGCCCTGGCCATCACCGAAGCTGTCGTCCGTCTGATCCCCGGATTCATGGGTAACCCGGAGTCCCTCGCGGAGGAGTCGTTCTCGCCGGGCCAGGAACGACTGTTGGAGTACCCGCTGTTCACTCGACCAGTGTCATGGCGAGGGATGGATGTCCCTGAGGTCCTCATGAGTGGGCACCACGGCCGTATCGCCGAATGGAGACGAGAGGAGTCGTTGTTGCTCACTCGTGATCGTCGTCCGGACTTGACTGATTAAGACTCAGGGAGACAACGTATTCGAAGTCGCCAATACCCTAAATTCGAACCAAAAATGTTGCGTTAATATTGACTAAAACACGTACTCAGAGTGCAGTTGTAGGGAGATTTTGAAAACACTGGGGGTCGTGCGGCAAAGGGGCTGTTGATTGGATAGTCTTTGCTCCGTGGCGACTACAACACTTACTACTCATCAGAGAGCAGTGCGATCAACTGTCGCGGCGAAGGCCCTCATGGCCGTCACCGGCATCATCTTGGTCCTCTTCCTGCTCATGCACATGTTCGGCAACTTGAAGTTGCTCGGTAGCAACGAGGAGTTCAACGACTACGCCAGCTACCTCCGTACGATTCTCAACCCGATCCTTCCGGGTGAGTCGTTCCTGTGGATCTTCCGAATCTTCATGTTGCTGGCGATTGTGCTGCACATCTGGTCGGCGATCCGCGTCACGAAGCAGCGTCGCATCGGTACTGGTGGCGCTGGTCGTTACTCCGTGAAGAAGAACCTCTCCCCGGAGAACACCTACGCGGCCCGCACGATGTACTGGGGCGGTTGGATCATCTTCGCGTTCCTCATCCTTCACCTGCTGCAGTTCACCATCAGCCCTGATCTGTTCAACAATCCGCCGACCGACGCGGCTGGGCGTGCAGGCATGGTGCTCACAGCCTTCAGTCACTGGTGGTTCGTGCTCATCTACCTCATCGCCATCATCGCGGTGTGCATGCACGTTTCCCATGGTTTCTGGAGCGCCTTCGCGACCCTCGGTGTCAACGTCTCTGGTACCGCTCGCGCTGTGCTGCGCGTGTGCTCCTGGATCGTCGCCATCGTGATCCTCGTGGGCTTCATGGTTCCTCCCTTCCTGATCCTGTTCGGGGTGATCTCCTGATGACTGCAACAGCTACGTCGAACAACAACGCCGCTCTGGCCGACCAGTACTGGACGACCGGCGACGAGATTCATGACACGAAGGCCAACCACGACCTTCCGATCGAGAAGATCTGGACTGATCGTCAGTTCACCTCTCGTCTGGTCAACCCGGCCAACCGCCGCAAGATGACCGTCATCATCGTCGGCACCGGCCTGGCCGGTGGCTCCGCTGCTGCCACCCTTGGTGAGGCTGGTTACCGCGTCGAGAACTTCTGTTACCAGGACTCTCCGCGTCGTGCCCATTCCATCGCCGCCCAGGGTGGCATCAACGCTGCGAAGAACTACAAGAACGACGGTGACTCCATCTACCGCCTGTTCTACGACACCGTGAAGGGCGGCGACTACCGCTCCCGCGAGACGAACGTCTACCGTCTGGCCGCGGTCAGCGCGAACATCATCGACCAGTGCGTCGCCCAGGGTGTTCCGTTCGCCCGTGAGTACGGTGGCCTGCTCGACAACCGTTCCTTCGGTGGCGTCCAGGTGCAGCGCACCTTCTACGCTCGTGGACAGACGGGTCAGCAGCTGCTGATCGGCGCCTACCAGGCCCTCGAGCGTCAGGTCCATGCCGGAACCGTCCACATGCACACCCGTCACGAGATGGTCGAGCTCATCGTTGCCGATGGTCGTGCCCGCGGCATCGTGACCCGTGACATGGTCACCGGCAAGATCGAGGAGTGGTTCGGCGACGCCGTCGTCCTGGCCACCGGTGGTTACGGCAACGTCTTCTTCCTGTCGACGAACGCCATGGGCTGCAACGTCACGGCTTCGTGGCGTGCCCATCGCAAGGGTGCCTACTTCGGCAACCCGTGCTACACGCAGATCCACCCGACCTGCATCCCGGTGCACGGCGAGAACCAGTCGAAGCTGACCCTGATGTCGGAGTCGCTGCGCAATGACGGTCGTATCTGGGTGCCGAAGCGTGCCGAGGACTGCGAGAAGGATCCGCGTGACATCCCCGAGGAAGATCGCGACTACTACTTGGAGCGCATCTACCCGTCCTTCGGCAACCTGGTTCCTCGTGACATCGCCTCCCGTCAGGCCAAGTACCGCTGTGACGAGGGTCGCGGCGTTGGCCCGAAGGTCCGTGAGGTCGATGCCGACGGCACCGAGCACATGCGCTCCCGTGGTGTCTACCTCGACTTCTCCGAGGCCATTGAGCGCATGGGCAAGGATGCTGTCGAGAAGAAGTACGGCAACCTCTTCGACATGTATCAGCGGATCACCGATGAGAACCCGTACGAGGTTCCGATGCGGATCTACCCAGCTGTGCACTACACCATGGGTGGCCTGTGGGTCGACTACGACCTGCAGTCGACCATCCCGGGCCTGTTCGTCTGTGGCGAGGCCAACTTCTCCGATCACGGTGCCAACCGACTCGGTGCTTCGGCCCTGATGCAGGGTCTGGCTGATGGTTACTGGGTGCTGCCCAACACCATCACCGACTACCTGGCTGACTCCCCGAAGTTCGGCAAGGTGGACGAGAAGCACCCGGCCGCCGTCGAGGCCCGTCAGGCCGTCGAGAGCCGCATCAACAAGCTCTTGACGATCAACGGAACCCGCACCGTCGACTCGATCCACAAGGAACTCGGCCACATCATGTGGGAGTACTGCGGCATGGAGCGCAACGAGGCCGGCCTCGTCAAGGCCATCGGTCTCATCCGCAACTTGCGCAACGAGTTCTGGACCAACGTCAAGGTCACCGGTGTCAACGAGGAGCTCAACCAGACCCTCGAGCGTGCCGGACGTCTCGTTGACTTCCTGGAGCTCGGTGAGCTGATGTGCATCGATGCTCTGCATCGTCGCGAGTCCTGTGGCGGTCACTTCCGCGCCGAGTCTCAGACCGAGGAGGGCGAGGCCCTGCGTCACGACGATCAGTACCAGTACGTCGCTGCCTGGGAGTGGACCGGTGAGGGCCACAAGCCGACCCTGCACAAGGAGCCGCTGGTCTACAAGTCCATCCAGGTCAAGCAGAGGAGCTACAAGTGAAGATCAACCTGCGAATCTGGCGCCAGCGCAACACCCAGGATCAGGGCCGTCTCGTCGAGTACACCCTGGACGGTGTCTCCGGTGACATGTCCTTCCTCGAGATGCTGGACATGCTCAACGAGAACCTCACCGCTCAAGGTGAGGAGCCCGTGGCCTTCGACTCGGACTGCCGCGAGGGCATCTGTGGCCAGTGTGGCGTCGTCATCAACGGCGTGCCGCACGGTGGCATGGGCGTCGCCCAGCCGGTGCGTACCACCACCTGTCAGCTGCACATGCGCTCCTTCGCTGATGGCTCGACCATCACGATTGAGCCCTGGAAGTCCGGTGCCTTCCCGATCCTGCGGGACCTCATCGTGGACCGCTCGGCCCTCGACCGCGTCATCCAGGCTGGCGGCTACATCTCCGTGAACACCGGTGCTGCCCCGGATGCCCATGCTGTCCAGGTCAACAAGAAGCGCTCTGACCGCTCCTTCGATGCCGCTACCTGCATCGGCTGTGGTGCTTGTGTGGCTGCCTGCCCGAACGGCTCCTCGATGTTGTTCACCTCGGCGAAGATCACCCACCTTGCCATGCTTCCGCAGGGACAGCCGGAGCGGATGCGTCGTGTCAAGGCCATGGCTGCCCAGAACGACGCCGAGGGATTCGGTGGCTGCACCAACATTGGTGAGTGCGCCTCGGTGTGCCCGAAGGGCATCCCGCTGGAGTCCATCAGCCAGCTCAACCGCGACCTCATCGCCTCGCTGTTCAAGCATGACGGCAAGGATGACTGAGTTCTGACCCATGTGGTCGACCACACGGGCCCCGACACCATCTGGTGCCGGGGCCCCGTCGGTTCCATGGAGCTGACGGGGCCAGCCTCGTGGTATGCAATTTGGTGTCAGCCCTTTGAGTGTGGAAAAATATCCTGCTGTTGTCCGTGTCCGGCTCCTGCCACAGGGGGATCGTCCGGAGCGCGGGGACCACATCTTTTGAACACGAGCACCAGGTGACCTGTGGCACCGGCGAGGAAACACCATGAGCAACATCATCGACGAGATCGACAAGGCCTCGATGCGCGATGACATTCCCGAGTTCCGCCCTGGCGACTCGGTGAAGGTCCACGTCAAGGTCGTCGAGGGCAGCCGCACCCGTGTGCAGGTCTTCGCCGGAACCGTCATCTCGCGTACCGGTGGTGGCGTCCAGGAGTCCTTCACCGTCCGCAAGCTGAGCTTCGGAACGGGTGTCGAGCGTACCTTCCCACTGCACTCCCCGATCATTGAGAAGATCGAGGTTGATCGCCACGGTGCCGTCCGTCGCGCCAAGCTGTACTACCTGCGCGGTCTGCGCGGCAAGGCTGCCAAGATCAAGGAGAAGGGCGCAGCTCGCTGACGTCGTCCTCACAGTAACGGGGTTTCGCTTGTGCGGGGCCCCGTTTTCGTGTGTCTTATGAGGTCCGGGTCGATCGACGCTCGACGAGGTGACCAGAGTGTGTTCTGGACGTTGGTTACACTGCAGGTTGGCACCTGCCGGGACGTTCCCGGGAGGTAAGAGGGAGAGGTATCGCCGTGGCGTATGACTACGAGGCGCGAAGGACTGCCGATGGCGACACCGATGGCCCGCAGGCTGCAGGAACGACTGGGTCGCAACGACCGAGCGGATGGCAGCGGTTCCGATCCGGAATGATGGAAATCGTCCTCATCATCGTCGGAGCTCTCGTCATCTCGGCAATCCTGCGAGCTTTCGTGGGACAGATGTTCGTCATTCCCTCCAGATCCATGCAGAACACCCTGCAGGTTGGTGATCGCGTGGTGGCCGTCAAGGCAGCGGACTTCCATCGTGGTGACGTCGTCGTGTTCAAGGACACCGAGCACTGGCTTCCCGCAGCCCAAGATCGTCGCTCTGTCGCGGGCAAAGTGCTGGAGTTCGTGGGTCTGCTGCCCAACACGAGCTCCAACTACCTCATCAAACGCGTTATCGGAATGCCCGGCGACACCGTTGCCTGCTGCAACGTCAAGGGTCAGGTGACCGTCAACGGGAAAGCCCTTGACGAGCGTTCCTACCTGTACTCGGAGAACGGTCAGATGGTCGAGCCGTCGACGATGAAGTTCCGGGTCACCGTTCCCAAGGACCGGATGTTCGTGATGGGGGATCACCGCAATGCGTCGGGAGATTCTCGCTACCACATCCAGGACCTCGATCCTGACGGGTACACGGGTGCTCCCGGGTTCGTTCCTCTCGACAACGTCGTCGGGCCTGCAAAGGCCATTCTCATGCCTCTCAACCGTATTGACGGGCTGGGGACCCCTGACACATTCAAGGGCATTCCCGACCGGTCTGGCTCAGCCCCTGACAAAGCGCGCATCTGCGTCGGCGACGAGTGCTCGCCCCGATGACGACGCCATGGCCGTGACGGTGCGCGTCGGGCCTGGTCCGATGGGCCATGAAAGGGCCCTGACGAGAGCAGGTCTGGGTCCGGTCGCCGGGTGTGACGAGGCCGGCAGGGGAGCCTGTGCCGGGCCTTTGGTGGCCGCTGCCGTGATCCTCGATGATCGCAGATCATCACGGATCGAGGGGCTCGCCGATTCCAAGACCTTGTCCGTCGTCAAACGAGAGCGGCTGTTCGACATCATCATGGACAAAGCGTTGGCCGTGTCATGGGTCCGTGTGGAGGCCGACGAGTGCGACCGGTTGGGTATGCAAGAAGCCGACATCAGCGGGCTGAGACGCGCCGTCGCACGGTTGGATGTCGAGCCAGGGTACGTGCTGTCAGACGGGTTCCCCGTGGATGGACTGACCGTTCCGGGCCTGGGAATGTGGAAGGCCGACGCAGTGTGCGCCTGCGTGGCAGCGGCGTCGATCGTGGCGAAAGTGGCCAGGGACCGCATCATGATTGCCATGGACGAGGAGATTCCTGGTTATGACTTCGCGGTGCACAAGGGATATTCGACGGCCTTGCACCAACGACGGCTGGAGGAGCTGGGGCCGTCACCCCAGCATCGGATGAGCTACGGCAATGTGCAACGAGCGGCTAGGCTGCATTCATCATGAGTGCCGAGGATCTGGAACAGTACGAGAACCGCATGGAGCTTGAGCTCTACCGCGAGTACAAGGACGTCGTCGGCATCTTCAAATATGCCGTGGAGACCGAGAGACGGTTCTACCTGTGCAACGTCGTTGACCTCAAGGTACGTACCGAGGGCGGTGACGTCTACTACGAGGTGTCCATGGCGGACGCTTGGGTGTGGGACATGTATCGGCCGTCCAGGTTCGTCAAGAGCGCCAAGATCCTCACCTTCCGCGATGTGTCGATCGAGGAGATCGTGCATCCCGACTTCGATGAGGTTCCCTCCACGTAAGTGGCTGCATCGTCTGGGGACAACTCGTGGTGTTCATGGCAGGCCAGATTGGTCTGTGGATAACTGAATGATCAGCATTCCTGCGACGACAACTGTTGTCGGAGGTGGTGCATGATGACACCCAAGCCGTTGTCGGCAGAACTGACGACCCCTCGCGGAGCAGCCTTGCGTGGGCGTCGTGGCGGCAGACCCGCGTTCGGTGCGTGGGGCGAGGACATTGCCGCCCAGTACGTGGATTCCCTCGGGTGGACGATCGTCGCGCGAAACTGGGCGTGCCAAGTGGGGGAGATTGACCTCATTGCGCAAGATGACCGGACGATCGTCTTCATCGAGGTCAAGACGCGGTCCGGCACTGGATTCGGTGATCCCCTGGAGTCCATCACGACGACGAAGATCCGTAAGCTTCACGAGCTCGCGTTGGCCTGGTTGGTCGACCAGGAGAAAGGAATGCACTCGGTACGGATCGACGCCATCGGGGTCATGGTGCGCCCCGGCGAACAGCCGACGATTACGCATGTGCGGGGCATCCAGTGACCGGGGCGAGCGCATGGTCGGTTGCCCTGATGGGTTTGGAAGGCTGCTTGGTCGAGGTGGAGACGGCCATATCGTCGGGGCTGCCGCGTACGGTACTCGTCGGCCTTCCGGACATGGCCCTGCACGAGGCTCGGGATCGGTGTCGGGCTGCGGTTGGTGCCACCGGCATGTCCTGGCCGAGCAACGTTCTGACGATCAACCTCACCCCGGCCGGCCTGCCGAAGGCCGGGACTCACTTCGATCTCGCCATTGCCGCTGCGACCCTGGCTGCGGACGGAAAGATCCCGCAGACCCTGCTCGGGTCGACGGTTCTCATGGGGGAACTGGGGCTAGACGGGCGGGTACGACCAGTGCGTGGGGTACTTCCGGCATTGTTGGCGGCTCGCGAGGCCGGGTTCGAGTGTGCCGTGGTGCCGTCCGGCCAGTATGCCGAGGCCCGGTTAGTGCAGGGGGTGACGATCTGGCCGGTCGGTCATCTCCGTGACGTCGTCGAGGTCCTGCACGGCCGTCCGGTACTGGCGACTGAGGAACCCATGACTGACACCGCCGATGCTGATCCAAGTCTGGTAGATCTGGCAGAGGTGATCGGCCAACACGAAGCACGCCGCGCCCTCGAAGTGGCGGCAGCCGGACGTCACCACATCCTCTTTCGCGGCGCACCTGGATGTGGGAAGTCGATGCTGGCACGACGGCTTCCCGGGATCCTTCCCCGCCTGGATCATCGGGACGCCCTCGAGGTGACGGCTCTGCACTCCTTGGCAGGCCGGGGGAGCGGGCGTCTCATGACCAGGCCGCCGTTGGCACAGCCACACCATTCCGTGTCGATGGCTGCCATGGTCGGCGGAGGAGCACGGATTGCCCAGCCAGGTGCCATCTCCCTGGCGCACCGCGGCGTCCTCTTTCTCGACGAGGCCCCGGAATTTGCCCCCAAGGTCCTCGATTCGCTGCGTGGGCCTTTGGAGACGGGGGAGATCATCATCGGCCGTTCTCAGGCCCACACGACGTTCCCAGCTCGGTTTCAGCTCGTTATGGCACTCAACCCGTGCCCGTGCGGGATGGCTGACGACCCGTCCGGTCGGTGTACCTGCACTCCACAACAGGTCCAACGATATTCGGGTCGGCTCTCCGGCCCGATCCTCGACCGAGTCGACGTGACGGTACGCATGCGCCCGCTGACCTCGGCGCACCTGCTTGACGCCTCAACGTTGCCCGCAGGGGAGTCCAGCGCCGTCGTGCACGACCGGGTGGCAGAAGCCCGGCTGAGGGCTGCGCGTCGCTGGGAAGGGAGGCCATGGAAATGCAATGCCGAGGTGCCGGGGAAGGTGCTTCGCCAGAAGCTCCCGGCCAATGATGCCACTCGCATCATCGAAGACGCCCTGACGACCGGTCGGCTGACAGCCCGAGGCGTGGATAAGGTGCTGCGAATCGCATGGACCGTGGCCGATTTGGAGGGCAAGGACGAGGTGGACAAGGCATGTGTTGCTGAGGCCATGGGGATGAGACGAGGACGATTGCTATGACATGGGACAACGAGAGGGTGGCGCGAGCTGCCCTGACAACAGTTGTCCAGCCTGGGGACAGCGTCACGGCGCGGCGATTGCTGGACATGACGGCCGAAGAGATCTGGCACCGCCTGCTGACCGATGTGGACGAGAGATGGTACGAGCGGGCCAGAGGGACGGATGTCGATCAGGTGGTGGCCCGGTCGGAGAAAGCCATGATGAGGTTCCTCATCCCCGGAGATGAGGAGTGGCCCGTTGGGCTCGATGACCTCTCGTGGGTGGGGAAGTCAGGAATGGGTGGGGTTCCCATCGGGTTGTGGGTTCTTGGCCCGACACGCGTCAATGAGGCGTCTGAGCGGTCGGTTGCCATCGTCGGCTGCCGAGCTGCGACGAGCTATGGCCAGGATGTCGCGATGGAGATGGCCCACCATCTTGCTCAGGGACACAGCGACGGGACCGGTCGTCAGGTCATAGTATCCGGTGGCGCATTCGGGATCGACGTCGCTGCGCATCGAGGCGCCCTGTGTGTCAACGAGACGACGATCGGAGTCCTGGCATGTGGGCTTGACGTCTTGTACCCGAGGGGAAATGCTGCGGTGCTGGAACGCATTGCCGAAACGGGCGCCCTGGTCTCGGAAATGCCACCAGGCCGGCATCCAACGCGTCCGGGGTTCTTGGCCAGAAATCGTCTCATTGCTGCGCTGACGACAGGGACCGTCATTGTCGAGGCAGGGTGGCGATCGGGAGCGATCAACACCGTCTCATGGGCGAACGCTCTGGGCCGGGCAGTCATGGCTGTCCCCGGTCCCGTGACCTCGAGCAGGTCAACCGGTACGAACAAGCTCATCCGTGACGGTGAGGCGATCTTGGTGCGCGATGCCGACGATGTCCGCGGGATCGTCGGAGAACTTGCTCCTGAACCCGAAAGACCGGAAGGTCGCAGTCTTCCCACGGATGTCCTGGATGCCACGGAACTGGCCGTGCACGAGGCGCTCCCGGCTCATGGATCTTGTGGGATGGACGAGTTGTCTGCGTCGGCGGGAGTGTCTGTGGCTCAGTGCTCAGCCGCATTGACGGTACTCGAGCAGCTGGGCATGGCGGCATGTTGCCTGGATGGTACGTGGTCGGTCACATTGGCCGGCAACCGGAGGTGATGGCACCATGACGGATTTCCATGTCCAACAGGAAACGCTTGATGGTTCGGCCGCCAAGGTAACCCCCGAGCTTGCCATCACTACGCAGGATCCGGTGACAAGGGATGACGATCGGCAATGGATTCGTGGCACAGGCGTTGCCGACCGCTCGGGAGGCCTGTGGACGCCCGATGAGGGTGGCTAAGTCGCGATAGCTGATGGTCTGGGCGTAGGGAATCGTGAGTAGCCCGTTGATGACGGCTCGTTGGAAGGCTGTCGCTCCCGATAGGTCGAGGGGGAGACTGAAAGCAGTTCGGGAGCCGGAGAGGTACTCGCTGAACTGGTGGGCGGCGTCGTTGAGGATTCCCTCGCAGATGTGGTGTTGCTCGGACGATTCGCGGACCGTCGATGGCGCTGGTGCCTCGCCGAACGTGACCTGGGCCAGTCCTTGCGGGGTCGCGGCGAGCGTCAACACCCCGATGGAGTTGTCGAGGTAACGCCGCGCCGTGATCGTCATGAGGACATGGTAAAGGGCCGGGCACCTCATGTGCCCGGCCCGTCAGTTGTCAGTCCTTGAGCTTGTCGGTAGCAGCCTGGACGTCGTGCTTGAGGTCAGTCGCCTTGTCCTTGGCGTCATCCACCTTCTGGTCCACCTTGCCGCTGGCCTTCTGATCGGCGCCCTCGCCCTGGAGATCGGCGTTGTCAGTCACATCTCCGATCTTCTCCTTGGCAGCACCGACGAGCTCGTCGCTCTTGCTCTTGATCTTGTCGCTAAGGCCCACGAGTGGCTCCTTTCGTCAGTCCCAGGACCGCTGATCAGCCCGGGGCGTATTTGTATCTTATCGGGTGACCCAAGTCTGACCAGTGGTTCGTGTTGTACGGGTGATCTGGGCTCACGAACACGGTTGTTCATGATCCAGAACAGGGCGGAGAGGGGCCTGAGAACTGAAGCATGCGAACTGGTGTGAGTTCGTGTCGCATGCCGGTACAACGAGGGCTGCGTCTCCCGCGATGTGTGGGAGACGCAGCCCTCATCAGAAAGTAGGCCGGATCAAGTTCACTTGTTGTGGGCGTCAATCCAGTCGACAGCAGTCTTGATGACCTGGTCCTTGGTGGGCTCGTTGAAGATCTCGTGCATGAGGCCATGCCACTGGATGATCTTCTTGTCCTTCGAATTAATGGCGTTGTACCAGTTCACGTCGAAGTAGCTCGGCACGAGGCCATCGTTCTCACCGTGCATGATGAGGGTGGGAGAGTCGAACTCATGGGCATTCATGATGTTGTAGACCTCGCCGACACCGAGCTGCTCGACCAGACCGAGACGCATGTAGTGGTTGTACAGCGGGTCACGTTGCCAGTGGTCGATGCGGACATCGGGATCGGAGCACAGACCGTAAGCCGGGTAGCCAGGGAGGATGACGTCGGCAGAGAGCGGACCAGATGGCATCCGGATGCTCTTGGGATCCTTGACGGCAGCCTTGGCGAGCTGGCCGTTGAACGCCGTCAGGTGAGACATCGGGAGAATCTGGCTGATCTGTGGGAGGGCATGGCGGGCGAAGAAGTTGAGATTGTCGGGGGTCACGGTGGTGACGCCCTCGGTGTTCGGCCCGTCAACGCTGGCGAACGTACCGCCACCGGAGGAGACGATGCCGTCGACAGTGCCCGGGTACATGATTCCGTAGGACTGAACGGCGATGCCGCCCATCGAGTGGCCGAGGAGGAAGACCTTCTGGTCGGCGTTCTCCTCGTGCGCGGTCTGGACGACTTGGTGAATGTCGGACTCGATGTTCCACCAGTCATCGAACTGGCCACGCGGAATGGCGTTGTTGACGTACGGGGCGGCGCTACGGCCGTGACCACGATTGTCGAAACGGTAGACGCTGTAGCCGGCCTTGGTGAGGCTCTTGGTCAGGTACTCGTAGTTGGAGGAATTCTCCATGAGACCGTGGACCAGAACGACGGCGCCCTTGGCGTTGGGGACGATGTCCTTGCGGTAGAAGAGCTTGGTCCCAAGCTTGTCAGTAGTCTTGAAGTAGCCGGTCTCCTTCTTCACCTGGTCGGTCGCCGGAGCGGCGGCAGGCTGAGAACCACCTTCAGGAGCAGCCATGGCTGGGGTCGCAATGGTGACGCCAGTCACTGCCATGGTGCCGGCAATCGTCAGTGCGCTGAGTTTGCGTGGGAATGACATCAAGATGCTCCTTTGCGTCGTGCGTGCCCGTCTCATCCTTGAGCGACGGCCACCTCGGATGTCCAGGACAATATGGGCCGAGGGTTCGTGATGGTGGTCTGAACGGCAGAGTTGGTCGTTCGTGCACAGGCGGAAACTCGGCTGAAGGAATCTGTCCATATCCACGAAAGGTGGACTGAAGTGAACCTTTCATATGTATTCATGGCGAGAAATATCACAGATGGCGATGCGAGGGCCGGTTGCTCCTCAAGGGAGGCGGGCACGCGAATGGGGTGAAAAATGAACCCCGCCTGACTCGTTCGGTCAGACGGGGTTTGTTGTGTCCGAGAGAGGACTTGAACCTCCACAGCCTTAATCGGCCACTAGCACCTCAAGCTAGCGCGTCTACCAATTCCGCCACCCGGACTCGGGTTTCCGGTTCTTCGCTCATGCGTCGTACCGGACAGTCACGGGACTTTAGTAGAAGTTCGCGCCACGATGCAAATCGGCGTCCATCGAGTGTCCCTGATGACGGTGGAAACCCCGGTCGGTGACACAATCGCTGCATGTCAGATCTCTTCAGCATGCCTCTAGAAGACCTTGTCGACGGGCCGAACAGTCCGCAGACCGAGGTGGTCGACATTTGCTCGCGCATGATTCAGATCGACTCGCAGAACTTTGGTCCACAAGACGCTCGTGGCGAGGTCGACATGTGTCGCTACGTCTCCGAGCTCCTGGAAGAGATCGGGGTGGACGTCTCGATCTACGAATCCGAGCCCGGCCGAGCCACCCTGGTCGCTGAGTGGGCACCCGAAGGCACCGACATGAGTCGTCCCGCCTTGTTGCTTCACGGCCACAGCGACACCGTGCCCTTCGAAGCCGAGGACTGGGCCCATCACCCGTTGTCCGGCGAGGTTCACGACAACTGCATGTGGGGCAGGGGAGCCATCGACATGAAAGGTTTCCTCGCGATGGTGCTCTCAGCCATCCGAGCCCGTCATCGTCGCGGTGAGGTGCCGTCGCGTCCGATTCGCTTCATTATGTTCGCTGACGAGGAGGCATCCGGCACGCTCGGATCCACCTGGCTGGGTGCCAACCATCCGGAGATCTTCGACGGCGTAACCGAGGCCATCAGCGAGGTCGGTGGGTTCTCCCTGACGACCCCTGGGGGCAAGCGGGTCTACGTCGTCCAGTCGGCCGAAAAGGGCCTGTGGTGGTTTCGAATGAGTGCCACCGGCAGAGCCGGCCATGGCTCCATGCGCAACCCGGACAACGCGGTCAGCCACTTGTTGGAAGCCCTGTTGCGCATTGATTCCCATCAGTGGCCCGACCTGGGCCACCCCGTGCAGGAGGAGTTCCTCGCCAAGGTTTCCGAGATGTGGGGTCTGACGATCGACCGGGATGACCTTGAGTCGTGCCTCGCACCGATTGGGCCGCTGTCCCGCATGGTTGCCGCGTGCTGCTCCCACAACGTCACCACGACGGTGCTGTCGGCCGGGTACAAGGTCAACGTCGTGCCGACTCGGGCCAGCGCCGAGATTGACGCCCGCTTCATTCCCGGGTCTGAGGAGGAGATGATCTCGACGATCAAGTCCTTGGCTGGTCCCGGGATCGATTTCGAGACGATCTCCCTCAAACCTGCTGCGGCAGCACCCTTCGAAGGGCCAGCTGTCGACGCCATCCGGCATGCCATTGACGCCGAGGATCCGGGAGCGGTCGTGCTGCCCTACCTCAACTCGGCAGGAACCGACGCCAAGGGGTTCGCCGTCCTCCCGGACGGCCGTCGCATCAACTGCTACGGCTGCACCCCATTGCGGCTTCCTGCTGACTTCGACTTCATCAGTCTGTTCCACGGTGTCGACGAGAGAGTCCCGGTGGGCTCCCTCGTCTTCGGCGCCAAAGTCGTCGATCACATCCTGCAGGAGGCCTGACGATGAGTCAGAAACCAAGCCAGCGCGGCACCGCAACCCTCATTCTCGACGGCCAGGAGTACTCCCTCCCCGTCCTCATCGGCACCACCGGCGACAGGGTCATCGACATCTCGGATCTTCGTCAGATGACCGGCGGCGTGACGACTTTCGACCCTGCATTCGCCAACACCGCCTCGTGCCGGTCGGCCATCTCCTGGATCGACGGTGAGGAGGGAGTGCTCACCTATAGAGGTCTGCCAATCGAGACCTTTGCCGAGGAGAAGGTCTCCTTCGTGGAGACGGCATGGTTGCTCATTTTCGGTGAGCTGCCGACCGAGGCGCAGCGTGACGACTTCCGGAACCGGTTGACCGAGTACTCTGCTTTGCACCGGTCGATGGATCTGCACTTCAATGCCTTCCCTCCCAACGGCCACCCCATGGCGATCATGTCGTCGATGATCAATGCGATGAGTACCCATGACCGCCCGCGCATCACTGATGAGGAATCCTTCACCGATGCCGCCGCCAAGCTGATGTCCAAGGTGAGGACAATCGCGGCAGCCTCGTACAAGGCGTCGATCGGGGAGCCGGCGATCTACCCGCGCTACGACCTCAAGTACGTCGAGAACTTCATGCACATGATGTTCTCCCTGCCGTACCGCGACTACGAGCCTGACCCGATTGCCGCGAGGGCCCTCAACCTCTTCTTCGTCCTCCACGCCGAACATGGCCAGAACTGTTCGACATCGACGGTGCGGATGGTGGGGTCATCCGGTGCCAACCTCTTCACCTCGTGTTCGGCAGGGGTGTGTGCACTGTGGGGGGACCGTCACGGTGGTGCCAACGTCAACGCGGTACGGGCTCTGCAGCGTATCCATGACTCGGGACTCTCCTCGCGCCAGTACCTGGCAAAGGCCAAGGACTCGGGGGAGAGGATTTCTGGCTTCGGGCACCGCGTCTACCGCAACTGGGATCCCAGGGCGAAGATTCTCCGCGGTGTTGTCGGTCCGTTGCTGGATACCATGCACAAGCCGGACCCACTGCTCGACGTCGCCATGGAACTCGAGGAGGCCGTCCTGGCTGACGACTACTTCGTCGAGCGCAGGCTCTACCCGAACGTGGACTTTTACTCCGGAATCGTACTGAGGGCCCTGGGGATTCCGCTCAACATGTTCACCGTCATGTTCGCCATTGGCCGTATGGCCGGCTGGATTGCGCACTGGAAGGAGGTCGCCGAGGACCCAATGACGAGGATCTCCAGGCCGCGTGAGCTCTACGACGGTCCGGTCTCCACGCCGTGGGTTCCTCGTAGTGAGCGCTGAGATCAGGCGCGGTGCGACGACCCCTCAGGACTCCTCGGGACGGGCCAGGTTCGGCCCGCCCGTGATGTCGTCGAGGGCCGAGGTGATCTCCGGGGGCAGCACGACGTCGTCGACGCCGAGCAGTTCCTCGAGCTGTGTCGTCGTTCGTGGCCCGACGAGGGCTGATGACACCACGGGGGCGTCACGCACCCATGCCAGAGCCATCTGTGCAGTTGTCGCTCCCAGTCCGTCGGCCGCCTTTGAGATGGCATTGACGACAGCTTGGGACTTGGGCGTCAGATAGGGCTGCACGAACCAGGAGAGACGGTCAGAACCGCCACGAGAATCCTTGGGCGTACCGTTGCGGTAACGACCAGCCAGCACGCCACGTCCCAAGGATGACCACGCCAACAGTCCCATGCCGTGGTGTTGGGCAGAGGGAACGACCTCGATTTCGGCGCGACGAGCCAACAGGGAGTACTCGACCTGATTGCTCACCAGCGGAGTTCGCGTTCCGGTCGTCTGCTGCCATGTGGCCGCCGTTGCCGCCTGCCAGCCGACGAAGTTGGACACGCCGACATAGCGGGCCATACCTGAATGCACAGCATGGTCGAGGGCGGCGCAGGTCTCCTCGACGGGGGCATCTCCCCAGGCATGCACCTGCCACAGGTCGACGTGGTCGGTGTGGAGGCGACGCAGAGATCCCTCCAGGTCGCGCAACAGAGCGGTTCTAGAGGTGTCGACAACCCGTTTCTTCCCCTCGACGACGAACCCAGCCTTCGTGGCGATGACGAGGTCATCTCGGCTGATGTCAGTGTGAATGAGCTTCCCGATGAGCTGTTCGGCGAAGCCACCACCGTATGCGGGGGCGGTATCGACCAGGTTTCCGCCGGCATCGACGAAACGGCGCACCATGGAGCGAGCCTCACGAGCGTCGGTCTGGCCGCCCCAGGTCAGGGAACCCAGACCAATGGCAGACACCTTGAGGCCGCTGGCCCCGACGGTTCTTAAGCGCATGTGTGCGTCCTCCTCGTTCAGATCACCCTAACGGAGCACCCTCAAGCCGGCCTTGAGGCAAGGTGCCAGGACTCGGGCGCAATACAGTGACGCCATGGCGCGACTTCTGCTCATTCGACACGGGCGTACTGAGGCCAATGCGAAGGGAATCCTCGCTGGTCGTTCGAACCATCCCCTCGACGAGGTCGGTACCCGAGACGCGAAGGCCCTGGCATCTCAACTGACAGATGTGGAACCTGACCTCGTCGTCACCTCCCCCGTTACCCGAGCACGGCAAACAGCCGCAATCATCACCGAAGGCGCGGGGTGGACCTGCCCGATACGCGTGAACGACGCCATCGCCGAGTGCGATTACGGAGCGTGGGCGGGACAATCCTTGTCGAGTCTCAGCAGCGAGCCGGAATGGCACACGCTAGTCGACAATCCGCCCGCGGCTGCCTTCCCAGGCGGCGAAACCATGACTGACATGTTCCTGCGAACGGCTCAGGCAGCCCGCAGAATCGCTGACGAAGTGCGGGATGGCGAGGCGGTCGTGGTCAGTCACGGCGACCCGTTGCGCGCCATCGTCGCCGACCTGGTGGGCCTGCCACATCGGCTCTTCCAATCCTTGGTCATCAGCCCGGCCAGCATGACGGTACTCGTCCAGGACGGCACGACGTGGCGTCTCCAAACCCTCAATTGGCGCCCTGACAAACCTCTGGGTGCAGGATCGAGCGCGGGCCGCCATCTCGGCGGTGACACCCAGTGAGACGGTGCCCAGCCTGTGCGCATCGGAGTGGGCCGAGTGGCTAGGGTGGAGGCATGACTCGTCGCACCTTCCGATTCGAACGGCCCGATCGGGTCGTGGTCGGCACCGTTGGTCGCCCGGGCGCACGGGTCTTCCACCTTCAGGTTCGGGAAGGCTCTCGCCTGGTGACGGTGCAATGCGAGAAGGCTCAGATCAGCCAGCTTGCCCTTCAGATGGACAGGATTCTGGACGGCTTGGCCGCCCATGCCGCCGACGTCCTTGTCCCACCGGCCATCGAGGCCCCTGATGACCTCGCCCCGCTGGACGCACCCCTTGATGGGGAATTTACGGTTGGCACCATGGCGATGGCCTTTGACGACCCGAGCAAGCGCATCGAAATCGAGATGTATGCCGTCAGCGATGACGAGTTGATGATTAACGATCCCGCGATGCTGTTGACCACACTTCCGGAAGCGGCACCAGATTCCCTCGAAATCCTCATGACGACCTCCCAGGCTCGCCAATTCGTCGCTCGGTGCAATGTCATTGTGGCGTCGGGACGCCAATACTGCCCGTACTGTGCCCAGCAAATCCTTTCGGCAGGGGGCCACCTGTGTCCCCGGTCAAATGGCTACCGCAGGCCGCTGGTGTGGTGAGTTCGACGAACCCCTGGGACCTGCCACAAGCACCTCGACCCCGAGCTCCATGGCGGATCGATGGCGCCCTGCCCGATTCCAGTAATGGCGCTCTCCTGGTGCGCGATGCGGGCGACCGGTTGTGGGTGTACAAACCGGTTGCCCGCGAGCGACGTCTCCATGATTTCCCTGCCGGGACTCTTGCCGGACGTGAGGTTGCGTCCTACCTGCTGTCCCAACTCATGGGTATTGCGCTGGTGCCGTTGACCGTCTTCATCGAGGACGGCCCACGGGGGGCCGGTTCGATGCAGCGATGGATTGACGACGACCTGGAGAATCCGTTGGTGGTGGCAGATACCATCGAACGTCTCCCGGGACACTGGCACGGATTCATGCTGGGCGTCGACGAAGACGACTATGAGATCGGGCTCGCCCACTCTCCGCATCCTGCGCTGCGTGCTCTGGCCCTCTTCGACGCCGTCGCCAACAACGCCGACCGCAAGGGCGGTCACATCCTGCTCGGCCCCGATCCGGACCTGGACGGGACGGCCCATGTCTGGGCGGTGGACAATGGCCTGGCCTTTCACACTGCGCCCAAGTTGCGCACGGTGTTGTGGGGATGGGCAGGCCAACCCCTGGAACCGGTCGAGGAGATGATGCTCGACCAGGTTGTCGCTGTGCCTGATGACATCTTCGATGAGTTCATCAACATGGCCGAGGTCGAGGCGTTACGGCAACGAGCCGCAGACCTCCTCGAGTTCGGTGCATTCCCGGGGCCGAGCGGACTGCGTCCAGCCCTGCCGTGGCCACCCATGTGACGGGGTGAAGTCCACCCGGGATCATCTGCGAGAATGAGCCGACCACCCTCCTGCAGTCGGAAAGGTGTAACTGTGTCCAATGTCCTCGCGTCCCTGCTCAATGCTCAACTCGATGTGGGCCTGGGCAAGCCGATTCTGTGGCGCGAGGTCATCGGGAACCTGTTTGGACTGGCATCGGCCCTCGGAGGCGCCCGTCGTCGGGTCTGGGCCTGGCCGGTCGGCATCGTCGGGAACGTCATCCTGTTCACCGTCTTCCTGGGCGGGGTGTTCCACACTCCTCAGGACCTCAACCTGTGGGGTCAGGCTGGCCGCCAGATCTTCTTCCTCGCGACCAGCGCCTATGGCTGGGTGGTGTGGGCTGCCACCCGACGCAACAATGGCGCCTCCCAGGTGGCCGTCCATCCCAGGTGGGCCACTCGTCGGGAACGCATCCTCAGCCTGACAGCCTCTCTCGCCATGCTCATCGTCTTCTACTTCGTTCTCAAGGCCCTCGGTTCTTGGGGCCCATTGTCGGACTCCTGGATCCTCACCGGATCGATCCTTGCCACGTGGGGGATGGCACGCGGCTGGAATGAGTTCTGGTTCGTGTGGATCGCCGTGGACATCGTTGGCGTCCCGTTGCTGGCGACCGCGCAGTACTACCCGAGTGCCCTGATGTATGTCTTTTACGGAGCCTTCTGCCTCTACGGCTTCCTGACGTGGTGGCGAGCTCAGCACGCAGGAGAGACTGCGACCTGATCGGATGCCGGGCCCGGTACCGTGCATGGTCCGTCACGTGGTCCCAAGCTTGGTCATGCCACCGCAGTCGGTAGCCTGGCCACTGTGAGCAAGACATTCGAGGACCTCTTCGCCGAGCTGTCAACCAAGGCACAGACCCGCCCTGCGGGGTCGGGAACCGTCGAGGAGCTTGACCGCGGAGTGCATGCCATCGGCAAGAAGATTGTGGAGGAAGCCTCTGAGGTCTGGATGGCCGCCGAGTACGAAGGTAACGAGAGGCTGGCCGAGGAAATCAGCCAGGAGATTTATCACTTGCAGGTCATGATGATCAAGCAGGGGCTGACCCTCGACGACGTCTACGAGCATCTGTGAATTCCCCCGGTCGGGTTGTGCCTGCCCAGCATCGTCATTTCCCCGATTTCTCAATCTCCCGAGGAGAGTTCATGTCAGACCTGCTGCGCGTAGCAGTACCGAACAAGGGTGCCCTGTCGGAAGCCACGTCCTCCCTGTTGACTGAGGCCGGTTACCGTCAACGTTCCGATCGTAAGGACCTCACCTTGGTCGACGAGGCCAACGGGGTGGAGTTTTTCTACCTGCGGCCGCGTGACATTGCGGTGTATGTCGGTGAGGGAACCCTCGACATCGGTATCACCGGCCGCGACCTGCTGCTGGATTCCGGTGCGGATGCTGCTGAGATCAAGGGTCTCGGTTTTGGTCACTCTAGATTCCGTTTCGCGGCACCCAAGAGTCCTGAGAACACCGTGGAGAGGCTGGCCGGTAAGCGCATCGCGACGTCATACCCGGGCCTGCTCGGATCCTTCCTGACCACGCGCGGTATCGACGCTCACCTCATCCACCTGGACGGTGCCGTCGAGTCCTCGATCCGACTCGGGGTGGCTGACGCCATCGCTGATGTCGTCGAGACCGGAACCACCCTGCGCAAGGCTGGTCTTGAGGTCTTCGGAGACGTCATCCTGGAGTCCGAAGCCGTGCTCATCCAGCGGCGGGACTTCACCGGTGGCACGACCTTCGACCACTTCATACGACGCATTGATGGTGTCCAGGTGGCCCGTGGCTACGTCATGGTGGACTACGACGTGCCGGCCGAGGCTCTCAGTGCCGTCACCGAGCTGACCCCTGGCCTGGAAGCCCCCACCGTCTCGCCGCTGGCGAAGAATGGCTGGTATGCCGTGCGCGCCATGGTTCCCCGTGGGGCCGTGCAGGGGCTCATGGACGAACTGTGGGATGCCGGTGCCCGTGCCATCCTGTCGACGGAGTTGTCCGCCTGCCGGCTGTGATCGCCACGATGACTTTCCACCGTCACTGAAAAATGCCGTGGGCACCGATCCGATGATCGGAGCCCACGGCATTGCTGTGTGTCTCGCGGAATGATCACTCGATCCCGCGCTTGCGCAGGATGGCCTCGAGCTCGGCGTCCTCGTCCTTCTCGGCGGCCGAGATCTTGGGGGCCGCCTTGTTGGAGCTGGAAGCTGGCTTGGAGGAGCTGGAAGGCGAGGTCGGAACCGGGGCATCGGCCGGCGTCTTCGGGGCATCGGCGGTTCGACCACGCGTCACCGGGGTCGTTCTCCGGGACGTATTCTGAGTGGATGCGGATTCCGGGGATGCATCCTTCGTTCGGGCCTGCTTGCGCGCGGCGTGGCCCTGACGACGCTGACGTCCGGTCTCGCGGTCAACCGGGGACATGAAACCGGCGACGAACCAGGTCACCAGGCCAATGGCAATGACGATGACGCCGATCCAGATGGTTGTCGTCATGACAGTACCGGCGAACCAGTCCACGACGAGGTGGATTGCTCGGACCAGCAGACGCATCAGTCCGGTCAGGACCAGACCCGTCGGAATGAGGGCCAGACCCAATCCGCGCAGCAGGGCTCGGGAGGAGCGGCGCGAGAGCCACCCTGACAGGGCCCACAACAGCGGAAGGACAACCAGAAGGATGGTGACGACGGCAACGACAGTCGTTTCGCTCATACCTCAACTGTTCCACACGGTGGTGACATTTGTGCGTCGTGGCTATGGGCATGGTCGGCAGGCAAGAGTGTCATGGCGGTCAGCTAGTGTTCGGCAGGTGTCTGCTCCACTATCTCCTCCCAGCGGCGGCGACAGGGGAGACGCCGAGACCCGGGTGCGCGCTGCCCTCGCTGCCTGCTTGGCCGACGATCCCGACACGTATCGCAACGCCTACCTCGAGGCGGTCTCCACCTTGTGCGCGGGAGCTCGTCTCTTCATGCCAGTCATGGCGGACGAGGCCGGTGAGATCGGCGCGGTCAAACTCACCAACGAGCAGGGGAGTACTGCCCTGCTGGCCTTCACCGGTATCGACTCCCTGATGGCATGGGACTCCCGAGCTCGACCGGTTCCCGGTCTATTACCGGATCTGGCCGCCACGGTCACCGAGGTCCAGGCTGATGCCCTTCTCATCGACGTCGCGGGTCCGGCTCCACTCGTCCTGGGGTCGGATGTCCTCGGCCCGATCGAGCAGGGCGGAAAACTCGTGAAGTTCGCGGACGGCTGGGGCTGGGTGCGCAGGGAGGACCTCTCCTGACGCAGGGTCCTGGTGTCTGGAGTTGCTTCGGAGGATGGTTCCTTACCCCCGATTTGGGGTGTCGACGTCTAATGCCGTAGCATCTTCAGAGCGATCAGTACAGAGCTGGTCACGTGGAAGAGGGGGCCTGACCTCCCCACCTGGGCGGATTCCGTTCGCCGGGTTGTCAACAACGAGCCTCAGGGTGCCGTCCCAGGGGTTTATTGGGGTGTTTCATGCACCCGTACGAGTCAGGCCTTCGTATGTCCGCGAGGGCCTTTTCTTGTACCCGGATCGCGGAGGCGTAGACACGTCCCCATAGTGAACAGACATCCGGGAGGACCCATCAGTACTGAACCCCGCATCAACGAGCGGATCCGCGTTCCCGAGGTGCGCCTGGTCGGCCCCAATGGCGAACAGGTCGGAATCGTCAGGGTCGAGCAGGCCCTGCAGCTCGCCCGCGAGCAGGACCTCGACTTGGTTGAGGTGGCTCCGCAAGCCCGGCCCCCTGTCGTCAAGCTCATGGACTATGGCAAGTTCAAGTACGAGGCGGCCCAGAAGGCCCGGGAGTCGCGACGCAACCAGGCAAACTCCATCATCAAGGAGATGAAGCTTCGTCCCAAGATTGACGACCATGACTACGAGACCAAGAAGGGCCATGTTCTGCGGTTCCTCAAGGCCGGTGACAAGGTCAAGATCACGATCATGTTCCGTGGCCGTGAACAGTCCCGTCCGGAGCTCGGCGTCAACCTGCTGCGTCGTCTTGCTGACGATCTGACCGAGTACGCGACCGTCGAATCCCCTCCCAAGCAGGAGGGCCGCAACATGCTCATGATCCTTGCCCCGACTCGTAAGAAGAACGAGGCGAAGGCGGATCAGAAGGCTGAGCGTGACCGTCGAGCCGCTGAGCGCGCCGAGGCTGCTGAGGCCGACAAGGCTTACGAGGCTGCTCAGCGAGCTGCTGCCGGCACCGCCAAGAAAAAGAAGAAGAAGGGTCCCGCTGACAACATGGACCCCGACATCGACCTCTGAGCACTGCTCAGAACCAGGCGATCCGGTCTTCACCGGTGAGCCAGCCCGGGACCTTCCCCTCCGGTTCGCGGGACGACACACATGAACGAATGGAGCCATCCATGCCCAAGATGAAGAGCCACTCCGGGACGAAAAAGCGTTTCAAGGTGACCGGCTCGGGCAAGGTCACCGCTCGCAAGGCTGGCAAGCGCCACCTGAACGAGCACAAGTCTTCGCGCGTCACTCGCCGTCTGACTGGCGAGACCGTGCTGCCCAAGGGTGAGGCCGCCAAGGTCAAGAAGCTGCTCGCTGGCCACCCCGGCCGCTGACGACAGTCGACGTCGCCACTGACGACGTCCCCAAGTCCGCTGGGCGGCACACGCCCCGAACCAATCCGGGACTGACCCGGGAGATCCAAGGAGAATCACCATGGCACGCGTGAAGCGTTCTGTGAATGCCAAGAAGAAGCGTCGCGAGGTCCTCGACCAGGCCTCCGGTTACCGCGGGCAGCGTTCCCGCCTGTACCGCAAGGCCAAGGAGCAGACCCTCCACTCGGCCACCTACTCGTTCCGCGATCGTCGCGCCAAGAAGGGCGACTTCCGCTCGCTGTGGATCCAGCGCATCAATGCTGCCTCCCGTGCCCAGGGCATGACCTACAACCGTTTCATCAACGGTCTGAAGAACGCCGGCATCGAGGTCGACCGCAAGATGCTCGCCGAGCTGGCCGTCTCCGACATCGACGCCTTCAACAGCCTCGTCGAGGTCGCCAAGGCCAGCCAGCAGCAGAAGGCTGCTGCCTGACGTGGGTATGAGTGACGGGCCGAACGACGACCATTCGAGGTGGGATCGCATCTCGAAGGGGTCGCTGCGTTCGGCCCGTCGTCTTTCATCGCGGCGCGGACGTGAGGAGTCCGGGCTCTTTCTCGTCGAGGGTGCTCAGGCGGTGCGCGAGGCACTGGCGTGGCCTGGTAAGGTGAATCTGTTGGCCACTTCGGATCCGGTGCGTGATGCCGAGCACGTCGGAGCCGCAGAACGTCGTGGGATCAGGGTGGCGTTACTGACTGACGAGGACGTCAGTGCCTTGTCCGACACTGTCACCAGTCAGGGGGTCTTCGCCGTCTGCCGACAGGTCACCCGCCACGAGTTGCCTGACGAGGACGTGCACCTGGCCGTCATCTGTGCCCAGGTCCGTGACCCCGGTAACGCCGGAACGGTCATCCGCTGCGCCGATGCCTTTGGTGCCGATTGCGTGATCCTGACGCGCGGGTCGGTGGACCCGCACAACCCCAAGACGGTTCGGTCCTCGGTGGGATCGATCTTCCACCTGCCAGTCCTCGTCGGAGTCGACCTCGCCGATGCGGTGGAGTGGGCTCACAGGCACCAGATGACGGTGCTTGCCGCGGACGGGGGAGGTCACGGCCTCGACGCCGTTGCCCGGTCCGGACGTCTCAAGAGGCCCATCGCGTGGCTGATGGGCAACGAGGCGTGGGGACTTCCGGAGGCAGACCGAGCCCTGGCGGACGAGGTTGTCGGGGTTCCGATGTGGGGATCGGCTGAGTCCCTCAACCTCTCCACCGCCGCCGCCGTGGTGTTGTATGCCACGGCCAGTGAGCAGCGCGCCTGATTACCGTGAAGCGGCCATGATTCAGTACTGCTGGGCGGCCACCAACCATTGACGGCGTCGACACCACTAGACTTGTGGTGATCGACGCCAGTCGCACACTCGCGCCCCGGAGACGGGCGCTTTTCCAACGTCAACCCATCAGGGGGAAGGCCCATGAGTGGCCCCAACACGAATTATGACCCGGTCCAGGTGAGCACCCTGGACGCCGACCAGGTCGACGCCCGGGTGGCCGAGGCCCTGGAAGCGATCGCCGGGGCGTCCACCACTGCCGAGCTCAAGCAGGTGCGCATCGCCCACACCGGTGACAAGTCTCCGCTGGCTTTGGCCAACCGCGAGATTGGAGCTCTACCTCCGGCTGCCCGCAAGGACGCCGGAAAGCGGATCGGTCAGGCGCGTGGCCGCGTCAACCAGGCTCTCAAGGCTCGTCAGGAGGAGCTTGCCGAGGCCGAGCTGGAGGCTCGTCTCGCCGCCGAGACGACCGATGTCACCTTGCCGGTCGTCACCTCACCTCAAGGCGCTCCACACCCGATCACTGCCCTCATTGACGACGTCTGTGACGTCTTCACCGCCATGGGCTGGGAGATCGCGGAGGGCCCGGAGGCCGAGTCCGAGTGGTTCAACTTCGACGCATTGAACCTTGGCACCGACCATCCCGCTCGCGCCCTGCAGGACACGCTGTGGCTAGACCCGGTTAGCGATGGCAAGTGCATGCGCACCGCCACCAGCCCGGTCCAGATCCACACCTTGCTCAAGCAGCAGCCTCCGGTGCGCATCATCAGTCCAGGAAAGGTGTTCCGCGCTGATGAGTACGACGCCACCCACCTTCCGGTGTTCCACCAGGTTGAGGGCTTGTGCGTCGACAAGGGCATCACCATGGGCCATCTCAAGGGCACTGTCGACGCCTTCGCCCGCGCCATGTTCGGCGACGTGCGTACCCGTTTCCGCCCGCACTACTTCCCGTTCACCGAGCCCAGCGCCGAGGTCGACCTGGAGTGCTTCGTCTGTCACGGGGCCTCGGTCGGCAATCCCGACCGTCCGTGCCGTACGTGCCGCTCCGAGGGATGGATCGAGTGGGGCGGCTGCGGCATCGTCAACCCGCGCGTGCTCATCGCCTGCGGAATCGACACCGACGTCTACTCCGGGTTCGCCTTCGGCATGGGCATTGACCGCACGGTGATGTTCCGCAACAACGCCCCTGACCTGCGCGATTTCGTCGAGGGCGACGTCCGATTCAGCCGCTCACTCAAGGGAGGAGCACGATGAAGGTTCCCATGTCATGGCTGCAGGCCATGGTCAACCTACCTGACGGCACCACCACCGAGCAGGTGGCCCAGGCCCTCACCGATCACACCGCGACCGTCGAGAAGGTCGAGGTCGTCGGTGGCGAGCTGACCGGCCCGATCGTCATCGGTCACATCCTGTCCTCGATCCCCGAGCCGCAGAAGAACGGCAAGACCATCAACTGGTGTCGGGTCGACGTCGGTCCCCGGTACAACGCCGAGGGACATCCGAAGAACGTCGAGGAGGGTGTTGAGGGCCGCGGCATCATCTGTGGTGCTCCCAACGCCGTCGAAGGCGCCTGGGTGGTCGTCTCCCTGCCCGGAGCGGTGCTTCCCGGCGGATTCGCCATCAGCGCCCGCAGGACCTACGGCCACATGTCCGACGGCATGCTCTGCGCCGCCGACGAGCTGGGCATCGGTGTCGACCACTCCGGCATCATCACTCTGCCGCCATCTGTCGAGGGACACCAGCTGGTTCCTGGCGAGGATGCCCTGCCGATTCTCGGCGTGCCCGAGGAGGTCCTCGACGTCGACGTCACTCCCGACATTGGCTACTGCATGTCGGTGCGTGGCATCGCCCGCGAGGTGGCCCATGCCATGTCGGTGCACTTCCCCGATCCCTATGACGAGCAGTCGATCAGCCCGGTTGAAGGGCCTGTGGCGGTCGACATTCAGTCGAATGCGTGCAGCCAGTTCGTCGCCCTGCCGGTGACCGGTCTGGATCCGCACGCACCGACCCCGCGGTTCATCGCCGATCGCATTACCCGTGCGGGAATGCGTCCGATCAGCCTGGCGGTCGACGTCACCAATTACGTCATGCTGGAGTCCGGTCAGCCGCTGCACGCCTATGACGCCGACAAGGTGAACGGAACGATCGTGGTTCGCAAGGCGAACGAGGGAGAACACTTGGTCACCCTCGACGGCACTGAGCGCACCCTTGATCCTGACGACCTGGTCATCGCCGATGACTCGGGAGCCATCGGTCTGGCCGGTGTCATGGGTGGTGCCGCCACCGAGATGACTTCTGAGTCCACCTCGATCATCCTCGAGGGTGCTCACTTCGATCCCATGACGGTGGCTCGGGCCTACCGACGTCACAAGCTGGGTTCGGAGGCCTCCCGTCGCTTCGAGCGCGGAGTCGACCCGGTGTGCGCCCACACCGCCGCCGTTCGCGCCGCCGAGCTGCTGGCTCAGTACGGTGGAGCCACCATCGGTGAGCCGACGGTCGTCGGCGAGGTGCCGCAAATGCCGCACCAGACCATCAGCGCCGAGCTGCCGGGCCGTATCCTGGGCACGAAGGTGTCCGCCGAGGAGGTCATCGAGATCCTGACCCGTTCGGGTGTCAAGGTGACCGCTCTAGGCGATTCCCTCAGCCTCGTCCCTCCGACATGGCGCCCGGACCTGGTTGATGCGTATGACTACGTTGAGGAGATCGGCCGCAAGATCGGCTTCGACCGTATCGAGCCGGTTCTTCCGCCCGCCCCGGGGGCCGCAGGTCTGACGAAGGCCCAGCAGGCCCGTCGTCGCGTGCTGCGTTCGGTCGTCGAGGCCGGATTCGTCGAGCTCATCACCTTGCCGTTCATGGGCGACAAGGATCTCGAAACCCTCGGGATCAGTGCCGATGACCCTCGTCATGCGACGGTGAAGCTGGCCAATCCGCTTGACGACACTCACCCCTATCTGCGCACCAGCCTGTTGCCGGGGCTCTTCCATGCCGTGACCACGAACATGTCGCGTTCCCAGGAGGATCTCGCGGTCTTCGAGAGTGGCACCGTCTTCCGTGCTGACACCCCGGCTGCGGCTCCCCGTCCTGGTGTCGACGAGCGTCCCTCCGACGAGGTTCTCGCTGAGATCGACGCCGCTCTGCCAGCCCAGCCGCGCATGCTGACCGCGGTCATCTGCGGAAATTGGCTGCCTGATCGCTGGGACGGTGAGGCCGTCAAGGCGGATTGGCGTCATGCGGTGCTGGTGGCTCAGAAGGCCGCTGACGCCGTCGGCGTCACGTTGGAGCGTACGGCGGACCGGCAGGCTCCGTGGCATCCCGGCCGGTGCGCCGCTCTCATCGTGGGCGGCAAGGTCATCGGTCACGCGGGAGAGCTGCACCCGACCGTGGTGTCGAGTGCTGGTCTGCCGCAGCGAACCTGTGCCGTTGAGTTCAACCTTGACGCCTTGGTGGCCGCTGCACCTCGTGGTGGCCAGGTCAAGGCGATCTCGAGCTTCCCGGTGGCCAAGGAGGACGTCGCTCTTGTCGTTGATGAGTCCGTCCCCAGCGAGGACGTCCGGCAGGCCCTCATCGAAGGTGCTGGACCGTTGCTGGAGTCGGTCGAGCTGTTCGACGTCTACGAGGGCGAGCAGGTCGGTGAGGGACACAAGTCCCTGGCCTTCAACCTGCGACTGCGCGCCGCCGACCAGACTCTCACCGACGCCGAGGCTGCTGAGGCTCGAGACGCTGCGGTGGCTCGCGCCGAGGAGGCTTGTGGGGCTCAGCTGAGGTCCTGATATCTATCCGATACATGCCATGGGGGGCCGACATGACGTCGGCCCCCCATGCTGTGTTCAGGCGTGTGCTGAGATCTGGATGGGTGTGGCTCAGGCGTTTGCCGGAACCTCACTGCCAACGCCACGGTGACGGATCGGAACCGCGTTGATGGGCAGGTCAGCTGACTGGTAGGAGTCAACCGTGGTGTGGACCATGGGCTGTCCGTCGGCACCCTCAGGAACGAATCCGCCGTCCTGGATCATCTGCAGATCGGCGGCCCCGGCAGCTCCCTCACTGGTGAGGTAGTCGCCCAGGAAGATCGAGTTGACGACCTCGAGGGCCAGCGGCTGCATGGTGCGGAGGTGCTGCTCACGACCGGCAGCAGCACGCACCTCGGAGTCCGGATGGACGAAGCGGACCATGGCCAGACGCTTGAGGCACCACTGCGGGGTGATGTGCTGGGCGCCACCGGCGAGCGGAGTTCCCTCGAAGGGGAGCAAGAAGTTCACGGGCACCGAGTCGACCCCGTGTTCACGCAGGTCGAAGATGACGTCGACGAATTCATCGTCGGTCTCGCCCATGCCAGCGATGACGCCAGAGCAGGGGGAGAGACCATTGCGCTTGAGGACCTCGACGGTGTCCATGCGGTCCTCGTAGGAGTGGGTGGTGCAGATCTCGTCGTAGTGGGAGCGAGCGGTGTTTGCGTTGTGGTTGTAGGCGTCGGCACCGGCCTCCTTGATGGAGGCGGCTTTCTCGTCGTCCACGAAGCCCAGACAGACGCAGACCTCGACGTCGGGATGGTCTGCCTTGAGGGAGCGCACCATGCCGTTGACCCGCTCGACGTCTCGCGTGGAGGGGCCATGTCCGGAGGCCACCATGCAGACGCGACGGGCCCCGCCGGCGATACCAGCCTCGACGGCCTCGTGCACCTTCTCGGGGTCGGCCCAGGAGTACTTCATGATCTCGGCACGAGACCCCAGGCGCTGCGAGCAGTATGAGCAGTCCTCGGGGCACAGGCCCGACTTGAGGTTGACCAGGTAATTGAGGCGCACCCGGTTGTCGAAGAAGTGGCGACGAATCTTTCCGGCAGCGGCGATGATCGACATGAGTTCTTCATCACTGCTGCGAAGGATCTCGAGAGCCTCCTCGCGGGTGATCGACTCCCCTCTCAGGCCGCGCTCGGTCATGTCAGCTAGATTCAGCAATGTCCTGGTCCTTCCGAGACTGGAGACGTCCTGAACACCGTTCAGGATTGAACGGGGTTCAATGTAGTCCATGAGGTTCGGTCGACGTGGGCCACCCCCGACAAAAAGTGTCATCGAGTTCGAGGAGTCACCGTGAGCCTGACCAAGGCGGACGTCGTCCGGGCGGGAGTTGAGATCCTCGACACCTACGGGCTCGGTGACCTCTCCATGCGCCGGTTGGCTGAACGGCTCGGCGTCAAGGCTGGCGCTCTGTACTGGCACGTCGCGAACAAGCAGAGCCTGTTGGCAGCGGTGAGTGACGAGATCCTGTCAGTTGAGGGAGGGCCTACGTCGGTTCCGGCTGCAGAGTCAGACTTGGCTGATGGGGTTGACGAGTGGGCGAGGTGCTTCCGAAAGACCTTGCTGGCTCACCGCGACGGGGCGGAACTGGTTGCCTCCACGATCTCGGTGGGGCTGGGGGAGGTCGATCCCACCGTGATGTTGCGCCAGTTCCTGGCGGCTCACGGCTTCGGTGCCGATCGTGCCGGAGGAGTTTCGCGGGCCATCGTGCATCTCGTTCTGGGCCACACCATGGAGGAGCAGACCCGCACCCAGTTGCACGACCTGGGCGTCATGGGGGAGACCGATCTCGCCCGGCAAGAGGCGGATTTCGACCTCGCGCTGGCAATCTTCATTGCGGGTATGGAGAGCGTCCTCTGAATCGTGGTTGGACTCGGGCCGCTGTATTGATGCATACTTATGTGGTCTGTCGAAAGTTTAGCAGCCGGTCCAATGGTGCGTGATCTAAGGAGGTTCCATGGGCGAGGGGCACTTGGCGCCGACCTCACGCGCAGCGCGGCACGCCCGCATCCGCGCCCTGATTCAGGAGGGAAGGATTTCCTCCCAAGCTGAGTTGGGCGAGATCCTGGCCTCGGAAGGCTTCGTCGCCTCTCAAGGTACCCTTTCCCGTGACCTTGTCGAGATCGGAGCCGTCCGAGGGCGTGATCATGTCGGAAACCCGTGTTATTCAATTCCTGAGGGAGAGCACCCCTCGGATGTGACCACGGGCTCGCCGGCATGGATCAAGCTGGCACGAATGACCAAGGAGCTGTGCACCGGGGTGCAAAACAATGAGTACCTCGTGGTGCTCAAGACCCCGCCGGGTGCTGCCCAGTACTACGGATCTGCCATCGACAAGGCGGGCCTGGACATCATCCTGGGAACGATTGCCGGGGACGACACCATCGCTCTGATGTGCGCCACCGGGGTCGACGCCGGAGAGCTCGCGGACGCCTTCTCACAGATGGCCGTCAGTGGTGTTCCCGCCGAGATACTCTCGCGCCCGGTGCATGCCTGAGCGAACTGCGGAGAACGGCTCTGTCGGTAGACTGACGCTGAATCGACCCCACGTGGGGTCTTAACGAGAGGAAGTTGACGTGTCGGATCTGTTGGACGACCTGGAGTGGAGAGGGCTTGTTGCCGATTCCACCGACCGTGAGGCATTGGAGGCCCACCTCGCCCAAGGACCCGTCACCTTCTATGTGGGTTTCGACCCAACTGCCAAGAGCCTTCACATTGGTCACCTCGTTCAGTTGATGCTGGTGCGGGCCCTACAGGAACGCGGTCACAAACCGTTACTTCTCGTTGGTGGGGCGACTGGTCTCATCGGTGATCCGAAGATGACGGGTGAGCGTCAGATGAACGACCGTGCGGTCGTCGCCGAGTGGGTCGAGTCCATCAAGGAGCAGGTGAGCAAGTACGTTGACACCGAGGGGCCGAACGCCGCTCGGATCGTCAACAACTACGACTGGATGGTCGAGTACTCGGCTCTGGATCTTCTGCGTGACGTCGGCAAGTACTTCTCTGTCAACCGGATGCTTGCCCGCGACGTCGTGGCCCGACGTCTCGAGAGCGGGATCTCGTACACCGAGTTCAGCTACGTCCTGTTGCAGTCACTGGACTTCTACGAGCTTCACAAGCGTTACGGTTGCACCCTGCAGACGGGTGCTCAGGACCAGTGGGGCAACATCACGGCTGGTGCAGAGTTCATCCGCAGGACGACCGGCGACACCGTCCACGGTCTGGTGACCCCGCTGTTGACCAAGGCTGATGGCACCAAGTACGGCAAGACTGAGTCCGGAACGGTCTGGGTCGATCCGGAATTGACGAGCGCCTACGCTTTCCACCAGTTCTTCCTCAATGCAGAGGACGCGAAGGTCATCGAGTACCTCGAGGTCTTCAGCCCGCGCTCCCGTGAGGAGATCGAGGAGCTGGCTCGCAAGACCGAGGAGGAGCCGTGGCGTCGTGCTGCTCAGCACTGCTTGGCCGACGACCTCACTGATCTTGTCCATGGTGTGGAGCAGCGCAAGGCTGCGCAGGCTGCTGCTCAGGCCATCTTCGGACGCGGTGAGTTGCGTGACCTCGACGAGAAAACGGTGGTTTCCCTGGCTGACGAGCTGGGTGCTGCCCATCATGAGGGTGGCGAGTACCCGACAATCGTTGACGCCATGGTTGCGGCTGGAATCGTCGACACCAAGTCTGCCGGCAAGCGGGCGGTGACAGAGGGCGGCGCATACCTCAACAACGTCAAGGTGACTGATCCGGATCAGCGTCTGAGTGACGATGACTTCCTATGTGGTCGAGTGGCGTTGGTGCGTCGAGGCAAGAAGACGGTGGGTGCGTTGACCCGCTGAGCACCTCCATGTCGGATCCGTCCGGGGATCACTGTGTCTGCGGTGGTCCCCCGGACGGTTGTATTTACCCACTAAACGCAACCGTGACGCGGCCGGACGGTGGGGCGGTTCGAGTCCTGAATCAGCCCGATTTGCGTGGTGGGTGTGGTTGTGGCAGTGTTGCTTCTCGGCCTGGCACCCGGTGGGTGTGGGCTGGTGGGAGTGCTGATGGTCCTGTTGTGGGATTGTTGGTGACACGATTTGACGATTGTTTGAAGAGTGTTTAGGCTTCTGCGGGTTCCCTTGTTGGAGGGGGCTGGGAATGACTGGATGGTTTTCTTGATGGTGGTTTCCCTGGTGAATTCCTGGATTTGACATTCAGGATTGATCCGGTAAAGTTGATCGGGTCGCTGCTTTTCGGGGTGGTGGCACGGTTTGGCTGGTTTTGCTGGCTGAT